>Ga0209902_100062_pt1 | contig 222258 bp, 172 predicted proteins | sample FECB27metaG_FD_188304 | JGI IMG/M metagenome (GOLD analysis project Ga0209902, IMG submission 188304) | Cyanobacterial communities from the Joint Genome Institute, California, USA - FECB-27 (SPAdes) (version 2) | ecosystem: Environmental > Aquatic > Thermal springs > Hot (42-90C) > Microbial... | reverse complement strand
GCCGCCGTGAAGGTAGCCATATTGAATCGCTTCATTCAGATAGCTACGCCAATAGCAGTCAAACTGGCTTAATTAGAAGCAGAGGCAGGGCAACAAATTGCTTCCGTGAGAGTCATACAACAAAGCCGCTATGAAAGGCTTTGTTGTATGAATGGAGGCAATAGTTAGCAACGAGCCAGCAGTGAGTAACTTTGGGATTACCACATCACCTTGCTACCCTGCTCTGGCTCATGTCAAAGATAGTTATCCCTACTGAAGCAATCAAACCGAAAGAAAAATACTGTTTGTCTAATTGGTCAGCCTATAATGAAGGATTAAAACAGCGTGGAAGTCTGACTTTATGGCTCAGTGAAGAAGTAGCTCAGCAGTGGTATTATCAGGGCCAGCAACAGAAAGGCGGCCCCTTCACTTACAGCAATGACTGTATTGTGCTGCTGTTGACCTTGAAAGTGAGTTTTAAACTGGCTTTTCGACAACTGGAAGGCTTTGCTTGTTCATTGATGCGCTTGCTGAAATTGGACTTACGGATCCCCGACTATAGCCAGATCTGCCGCCGACAAAAAGGATTAGCAGTTCCCTTGAGCTTTCAAAAACAGTTGTTGAGCGAGCCCCTGCATCTGGTCATTGACAGTAGCGGCTTGAAGGTCTATGGCGCGGGGGAATGGAAGGTGCGTCAGCACGGGGTGGGCAAGCGCCGCACTTGGCGCAAGCTCCATTTAGCAGTCGATGAGAAAAGTGGCCAAATCCTGGCTCAACGACTCACTGATAAAGATATCAACGATGCTTCCCAGTTGGTTGATTTGGTAGAAGATGTCAGGCAAGCTGGCATTGAGGTCAAGAAAGTGGGGGCCAATGGAGCTTATGACACTTCTGAAGTGTATCAAAGTCTAATCAAAGACCAGATAGAGCCTATCATTCCGCCCAGAGAAAATGCGGCTTGGTGGGTCGACCAGAATGATGGCTTGTTGGACCATCCTCGCAATCGAGCTTTAGAACAGATCGACCAGGGTGGGTTAAATGCCAGCCGAAAGCAATGGAAGCAGCAGTCAGGGTATCACCGACGCAGTAAAGTGGAGAACGCTTTTTTCCGCTGGAAAACCATCCACGGGCCAGGAATGTATGCCCGTAAAATCGATAATCAGCAAACGGAAGCAGCCATCAAAGTGGCCGTATTAAATCGTTTTATCCAGATAGCGGCTCCGATGGCTGTCAAAGTAGCTTAACCATAAGGGCAAAGCTAGCAAGAGCACCTTGAGCGAGACTCATACAACAAAGCCGCTATGAAATGCATTGGCACTTTTCTCTTTCTCTTATCTTTTCTACTCAAAGGCTGGTGCTCTAAACAGTCAGCATTTGAGTTTTACAGCAATCCCATTGATTTGCCTTATGATGAGAGTTTGCAAGTAATGATTGAAAAAACTTTCACGTACCCTAAAAAGCAAAAGCCCTCAAATCTTACGAAATGAGGGCTTTTTTGTGGTCTGTACGGGGGCCAAGCCGTTTTGCTTACCGCTCAACTATCACCTGGTGATTCAGATCAATTTTTAAGCAGCTAACCGAATAATTTCGCTGACAGGATTTCGACAGACCCTTATTGTTGTCCTGGTGCCGGTTAGCAGCTCATTCATCCCCTTCACTTCCCGTAATGACTTCCAGTACCCGGGCAATCGCTTCTAGGAGCGGTGTCTCCAGACGGGGCAGGTTGTCGAGTTGGTCGGGCGTTACCAATGCCCGGAACCGCTCCTCCTCATCGCGCTCGAATCGGACGGGGATCTCTCCGATCGTTACTTCAAAGTGGGGTTGGTACCCCCGCAGCAGGAGCCGGGTCGGAAAAGTCAATTCCTGGTTTTGGTAGGTTACGGGTAGTTCAAAATCACTCATGGAAAAGCGTTTTAGATAAGTAGGTTCCGTTAACATCCGGACCTACCTAAGGGCAATTTACGCCTTTTACTTTGATTCCTGTTGAGAAAAGGCATTCGCAACAGGCACCACTTTTTACATTGATTAGCCTCCGTTTCGTACGTTTCATAGATAAGCGTTCAACTCATCCAGGTGGGAGACCAACAAACTTTCAATGGCGTCCCGGCTATCGGGGTCCGCTTCGGGCTAGCAAAACCGTTACTGGATTGGCGGTGGAAGCCGATCAGACTTTTGTCCGGATGGGTTAGCAGGCCGTTTTCCATCTGCACCGGCAAGTGCGGATAAAAGCAAAACACGGGGCAACCTGGATGGAAAAACGATCGCTGCCCTCGGATGTGAAAAATTATAGTGCTTCTAATCTCAAAATCAACACAAAGAAAGGCCAATGTCTCCCCTCTCAGCAGAAGTTACGATTAGGGCACATCTTTATAGTTATGAGGCATTTAACTCCCCTCCTGTTTTAGGAGGGGCTGGGGGTGGTAAAATGGATAAATTACTGAACACCGATTAACCACCCCTAACCCCTCCTTGAAAATAAGGAGGGGAATTTGACAAACTCACTATTTGTGTCCTAATCGTAGCTCAAAAGGATTGGATATTTGCCTTTTTTCAATCAACTTTTTGTTTGTCAAAAAAGTAGCTGGAAACACTATAATTGCTTTTTTACCCTATTAAATCACACAGGAACAACTTTTTCAATCTACTCCAACAACCAGCCCGTTAACCCCTTTCCCATGAAACATTTCGTAGGTACCTGGTTCGTCTGCCTTTGGCTTGGCTGTTTTCACTCCGGGTGGGCCCAGCAACAAACAATCTGGAAAATCGGCGAAAGCGATAATTCGCCCACCGGCCTGGCCCTGGCCCCCGATGGGTTCAAGCGTTTTCTGGAAGCCGACTTCGGGTACGAAGACCGCTATTTTCTGGTAGGGCATTCGAAGCCCGAAACCGATTGGCCGTACGTATTGCCGGGACCGGTCAACGACTGGGGAGGGACGGGTACGACGGCTGGGATCCGGTCCCATTTCCTTACCCTCTTCTTTGAAATGGATCAAGTTCCCGCCGCCAGTCCCTGGACGCTGGTAGTCGACTTACTGGAAACCGATTCGGCGCAGGCTCCCTTGCTGAAAGTGCTGGTAAATGGCAAAGCCTGGAAGTTTCCGCTGCAGAAAGGTAGGGGCAGGAAAAATCCGGAGGGAGGTTTTGAGAAGGCAGGGGAACAAGTCGTAAAAATTGCCCTGCCGCCGGATCTGATTCGGAACGGAGCGAATGAAATTCAACTCACCAGCCTGGAAGGGGGTTGGCTGGCATTTGACCAGATCCGTCTGGAAGGCCCCTCATTCTCTACCCTGATTACTCCCTCATCCGCGCTGATCCGGGATTGCCAGGTGGCCGACTATGAAACAGAGGCGCCAGGCAAACGGTACCAACCCCTGCTGGTCGATGTGCTGCACGTGGAAGGCAATGCCACGCTGGCCGTCAAGCTGGACGGTAAAACGATTCTGACCCAACCCATTGAAGCGGGCCGCTATCGGCTTGAAGCACCCATGCCGGCCGTCACCCGCTCGCAAGCCAGCCAGTACCAGCTCTATATCAATGGGAAACTACGGCAGCAAGGCCGGGTGCAACGGAGCCGGCAAGCCATTCGGACGCCCGCCGGCTACGTCAATACCCGGATGGGCACGGCGCATTCGCGGTGGATGATTGCCCCCGGCCCCTGGATGCCCTTTGGGATGGTCAAGCTCAGCCCGGATAACCAACCCAGCGGCTGGCAGGCGGGTTACGATCCCACGATTGAGTCGATCGGCACCTTCAGCCACATCCACGAATGGACCATGACCGGACTGGGCACCTTCCCCGTTACCGGCCCTTTGCGTACCCAGGTGGGCGATCCCGGCAAGCCCGAAAGCGGCTACCGCTCTCGAATCGATCCCGGTTCGGAACAGGCTCCCCTGGGCTATTACAAGGTAGATCTGGCCGATTATGCCATCACGGCCGAACTGACGGCCACCACGCGGGCCTCCTTTCAGCGCTATACCTACCACCACGCCGATACGGGGCGTATCATGGTCGATTTTGACCTGCCGACTGAATACGGGTATGCGATCAAGGCCATTCAACTCACCCGCGTCAGCGAACACCGCATTGAGGGCTACAGCGAGCAACTCTCCGAAAACGTGTGGTCGGGCGGCATCAATCAGGCGTATACGGTGCATTTCGTGATGGAATTTGACCTGCCCATCCGCAGCCATGGCGTATGGGTGAATGATGAGATCCGAAAATCCAGCAATCTTAAAGCCGATTCGGTCAGGAATGCAGGCATCTACCTCGAATTCGATACCAGAACCCATCCGACCGTGCAGGTGCGTACCGGCATTTCCTACGTAAGCATAGCAAACGCTGCCCTCAACCTCCAAAGGGAAATCAGCGAGCCGTTTGGCTGGAAGTTCGAAGCCGTACGCCGGCACCAGCAGGCAGTTTGGGACGATTTGCTCGGCCGAGTGAAAATCACCAGCAACGACCAGCGGGAAAAGGAACGGTTTTATACCAACATGTACCGTTCCCTGGCCAGTCGCAACACCTTCAGCGATGTGGACGGACGCTGGCGGGATGCCGATGAAACGATCCGCACCTTCACCAACCCGGATGACCTGGCCCTGGGCTGCGATGCCTTCTGGAATACGTTCTGGAACCTGAATCAGTTCTGGAACCTGGTTACACCGGAATGGTCCAACCGATGGGTGCGCTCGCAACTGGCCATGTATGCGCACAATGGCTGGCTGGCCAAAGGGCCGGCGGGGATGGAATACATTCCGGTCATGGTGGCAGAGCACGAAATTCCCCTGATCGTAGGTGCTTACCAGATGGGCATTCGGCGGTACGATGTCAACCAGGCTTTTGAGGCGGTATACAAGATGCAGACCACGCCGGCCGCCCCGGTGGGCGGGGGACTGGCCGGCAACCGGGATCTGGTCACTTATCTCAAACACCACTACGTGCCCTACGATGAAGGCCGCTTTTCCAATTCGCTGGAATACAGTTTTGACGATTGGACGGTTTCTCAATTCGCCAAAGCGCTGGGCAAAGGGCCGGAATACCGGCAATTCAGGGAGCGCGGGCAGTGGTGGAAAAACGTCATCGATACCACCACGGGTTACGCCCGCATGCGCGACGCCCGGGGAAACTGGCTGGCGGAATTTGATCCGTTTAAGTCAGGTGCCAACGAGCATTACGTGGAAGGAAACGCCTGGCAGCTGACGTTTTTTGTCCCGCAGGACATTCCCGGCCTGGCCCGGCGAATCGGGGAAAAGACGTTCGTAGAGCGATTGGAGTGGGGTTTCAGGGAAAGCGAAAAATGGCGGTTCAACGGCCCCAACGACCAGTACTGGGATTATCCGGTGGTGCAGGGCAATCAGCAGTCCATGCATTTTGCGGCCCTTTTCAACTGGGTAAAAAAGCCCTGGCTTACGCAGCAGTGGACACGCTCCATCCTCAAGCGATATTACGGATACGGGATTTCCAACGCGTACCTGGGCGATGAGGACCAGGGACAAATGAGTGCCTGGTTTGTGATGAACGCGCTGGGACTTTTCCAAATCGACGGAGGAAGCCGACACCAACCGGTTTATGAGATTGGGAGCCCACTCTTTGAAAAAGCCGAAATCACGTTGGGCTCGCGGTTTGGCCGGGGCAAAAGGTTCACCATTCAGGCAAAAAACGCCTCCCGGAAAAACGGCTACGTACAGAGTGCTCTACTCAATGGGAAGCCGCTGCGTACGTTCTGGTTCCCGGCAGCAGATCTGCTCAAAGGAGGCGAACTCATCCTGGAGATGGGGCCCACTCCCAATCACGTATGGGGTACGGGTGAACTGCCACCCACGGAATAATACGCATTGGAAGTCAGGCCCGGTGTAGAATAAGGCTCGCCGTTGAACAGCGCTTCCCACGACCAACTACGAAAGGTTCAACCTGGCCAGAGATCGTTGCGTCAATCCTTTTCTGTTCTTCTGTTGCTTTTTCGGACTCACCATCCTCCTAGCAGGTTTGCTAACAGTCTTACACGGTACCAGGACTTCAAAACAACCTCAGTGACTTCTGTGTGCCCGTTGTGGGTGCAGGGTGTGAAAAGTTTGCGCAAGTTTTGGTGAACCGAAGAAAGGGAATGGATAATTGTATACATTCGGCTTCCTAAACCATGTCTACCTATGCACTTTTCACACTTGGGCCGCGCCTGTTTCAATTGGGTGGCGTTCATTGTTTTTACGTTCCTCATCGCCGCCTGCAACGATTCGAAGCCCACCTCACCAGAAGCGAAGCTGGCCTTCAGCCGGGTTATTCCCAAGCCGATTTCGGCCAACGCGACCGGGAAAACATTTCTCATTACCGAACATACCACCATTGTTGCCGATACGTCTTCAGCCGAACTGCGCAATGTGGGGAATTACCTGGTCGAAAACCTTAAAACGATTACGGGCCTATCCTTAAACGTGGTATCGAAAGCAGAAGAGGGTGCGATCCTTTTGACGCTGGATGGCCCGGCTTACCTCGGAAACGAAGGCTATGAATTGCAGATTGATGAAAAGCAGGTGAAAATTACTGCCAACCAACCCGCTGGGGTGTTTTATGGCATCCAGACGCTGCGCCAGGTCATTGCCGATAAAAATGAGAATGCGCCACGCAACGAGTGGGAAATAGCAACCGGCACGATTACCGATCATCCTGAGTATGCCTGGCGGGGCTCTATGCTCGATGTGGCGCGTCATTTTTTCCCCGTGCAGGATGTGAAGCGTTACATCGACCTGTTAAGCTATTATAAGATCAACATCCTGCACCTTCACCTGAGTGATGATCAGGGCTGGCGCATCGAGATCAAATCCTGGCCCAACCTCACTGCCATCGGTGGCCAGAGTCAGGTGGGTGGAGGCAAAGGCGGCTTTTACACTCAGGAGCAGTACAAGGAAATTGTCGCTTACGCCCAGAGTCGGTTCATTACGATCGTTCCCGAAATCGATCTGCCGGGGCACACCAACGCCGCCCTGGTTTCTTATCCGGGTGAACTTCTGCCGGGCCCTCCCATCAAACTCGAAGCCGGAGAAAAGCCGCGTCCGGTGGCAGGTCAGCCGCACATTGGTACCGAGGTGGGATTCAGCACGCTGAGCCTTCAAAAACAATCGACCTTTCAGTTTGTGAATGATGTGATCCGCGAAATCGCTGCCATCACGCCCGGCCCCTACTTCCACGTGGGCGGAGACGAAGCACAAGTAACGAAGAAGCCTGACTACATCGAATTCATCAATCGTTTCAAAGAGATTGTGAAAGCCAACGGAAAGACCATGATCGGCTGGGAGGAAGTCGCTCAGGCCAATCTGGACTCTACGCACATTGTTCAATACTGGCATTCGCGCGATTACGCCAAGATGGCGGTAGAAAAAGGAGCCAAGATCCTTTTTTCCCCTTCTACCAAAGTGTATCTCGACATGCAATACGACTCGACGTCGCGCATCGGCTTACATTGGGCCGCCTATATCGAAGCGGATTCGTCGTATCAGTGGGATCCCGCCAAACTGGTTCCTGGCATCGGGCGCGAGCAGATCATCGGGGTGGAAGCACCGCTCTGGACGGAAACCGTAGTGACGATGGACGACATCGAATACCTGGTATTTCCGCGATTGCCTGGCGTAGCCGAGATCGGGTGGACACCCGCTTCCTCCAGAAACTGGGACGATTATAAAGTACGACTGGCCAACCACGCCAAACCCTGGAAAGCCCTGGGAATCGACTTTTATCGATCGCCCAAAATAGAATGGGCCGATGCCACCAAACCTAATTGAGAAAAAATCCCGCTGCCTGCGGGATTTTTTTTGAGACGACTACTGGTAAGCGCGTAAGCTGATCGTGGTGAGGCGAATGGCCGGATTGAGAAGGTGAAAGCGCCAGGCAGTCACCACATCCTCAACTTTTGTTTGGCAAGACTTTTTTGACCAGCGCAACGATTTTCTCGATCACAAACCCGATCATCAGCCCGGCAACTGCACAGGCCAGGGCCTTGGTCAACCAGGCCACTACCGGCATTTTGGCAAGGGCGTGTTCCAAGTCGTGCAGTAAATGGCTGGTAAACGGAATGCCGTGGGCAATGATCTCCGCCCCTACCCACAGCATGGCTGCCGTACCTACGTAACCCAATATGCGTAGGAAGTGAGGCATAAACTTTACCATACTACGCCCCACTTTTTTTGTAATGGGATGGTTTTTTTCCTTGGCCAGGTGTACTCCTATATCGTCTGCTTTCACCAGCAAACCCACAAATCCATATACGGCAACGGTAATAAACACCGCCACGGCCAGCATCACCACAATCTGATTAACGATTGTCTGGCCGGTTACCTGACTATACGCAATGGCTATAATTTCTGCCGACAAAATAATGTCCGTGCGAACGGCGCCGGTAACGCGTTGCTCTTCCAGTTCCTCCGGGGTAATTATTTTCACCTCTTCCCCCTCAGAAGGTCCTTCGTGGTGTTTGCTAAACATGGAGTGCACTTTTTCGTACCCTTCAAAACACAAGTAGGCCCCCCCTACCATTAAAATAGGCGTAATGGCCCAGGGCGCAAAGTACCCCAGCAACAAAGCCGCCGGACTTAGGATCAGTAGTTTATTGATCAGCGATTTTTTGGCAATCCGGAAAATAATGGAAAGTTCCCTGGATGGATCGAGGCCTACGACGTATTTAGGTGTAACTGCCGTATCGTCAATCACGATACCCGAAACTTTTCCGGTCGTTTTAGCAACCTGTGCCGGTACGTCATCCAAACTGGCAGCGCTTGCTTTTACCAAAGCGGAAATATCATCTAATAACGCAAAAAATCCTGAAGCCATATTTTATAAGTTTCTACTTCATTTTCGGTGTAAAATCGCTCAACGTGCTTACTCCTTTCAATCGGGCAGCAATTTACGGGTAGCTTTTTAATTAATATGAGTAGTTATTGAAACCGGAAGGTTAATCCATTCAGCTCCTACTCATCTTCTAAATTTATTATACTGAAAGGTCAATCGTGGTGGACAGCGTAAGGCCTTCTATGTTCTGGGTCAATTGACGCATCCGGTAAATTCGTTCGGTTGGGGTATCCTGCCTTTGGTCCGGGGGACAATGGAAGTCGCCAAAGGAAGCCTTCACCTGGTAGCCCAGCCGTTTGGCCACGTGAAAGGTTAAGGGTCGCCATCCCCAGCCAATGGCAGGTTCCAGTTTCCGGAGGTAGGGTATGAGTTCGCGATTGAGTAAAAAGGGACCGTACACATAATCTACCGGTTCTCTGATGATCTCGGCGCAGCAGTGATTGATGGTGGTTTCGGTCATTTGTTGGAAAACCGGGAAGGAGGCGAATCCCGCAGCAGTGCGTGAGGCCAGCCATACGCCCAATTGCTCATGGGCCTGGATGTCTGCCAAGAGGCCAGTCAGGTGTTGCGCAAAGAAATCGGCTTTGTCGGGTTCGGTGTAAAAGACAAACGGCCTGCCTCCTTCGTAAGCCGCCAGCAAACTGGTATGCGTTTGCAACCAGACGCCCCGTTGGTGCGACTCCTGCAAATGGAACTGAGGAAATCCATGAAGAAAATCCAGAAAGGATTCCCCGGAACCGGCATCGGTGATGTAAACAGGAATGTGCAGTTGTGCAAGCCATTCCAGGGCCTTTCGTAAGGTTGCCTCTTCCTGGGCGTTTCGGGCCCAGGTAATGGTTGCCACAGAAACGTTGTTTTGATCCATCGCTTGGCTTGGGATAACTATGCGGCATCATACGGGAAGCACACCGAACAGTTACAAGGATACGGAACTTTGCATTTTTTTGTGGCCGCTTTGATGAAAAGCGATTGGCGTGTCGAGCATATTTTCCAATCAACCAAAGTGAGGCCAAACAATTTCTCGGAGGTGCAAATCCCCGGCTGGTTCCAGTTGGTAAAGGATATTTTCCAACTGAATCTGCGCGGTTCCGTTTGGGAGGGTAAGCCAAAAAAACTCCCCAATCCTGCCTCCTGATAAAGTAGCAGCCATTGGCACAAATACTGAAATTCGATTTTGGGTAACTTTGAAAACCGTTCGCACACACAAACGCCAGCTCCTGGTCGGCCTGCCACCCATTGCAACCTTAGTAAAATGGCTGATTTTACTGGGCGATTCCCAGCTTTTTCAGAACATCCTCTTTACGGTACCGGCTTATTTTGTAGGATTTACCATTCCTGGTTTTGATTCGAAATGCGTGATTGAAATCCGATTCCAGGGATTGAATCCGGTCGATGTTCAGTATAACCGACCGGTGAACGCGCAGGAATTGCGATGGATCCAACTGTTCCTCCAGGCTGTTTAAAGACGCTCTTATCAGGTGCTGGTGCCTGCCTTCGTAGATGATCACGTAGTAGTCATTGGCCTCGATGGAATCAATCGCCGTTACGTCCACGAACACGGTATGACTCCCTTTCTTCACAATTAACTTTTTGAGGTACTGCCTGGGTAGCATTCCGGTAGGGGGTGACCATTCGGCGAACAGGGGGGTAAGTGGCTGCTGCACCCGGACACTTTTCTTCTCCTGCACTACTTGTTTCACCTTGTTGAGTACGGTAAAGAACCGTTCATTTGAAAAGGGCTTGAGCAGGTAATCCACGGCGTTTACCTCAAAGGCTTTGAGGGCGTACTGGTCGTAGGCAGTGACGAACACCACCAGGGGAAGTTCATCGGGCTTGAGGGCTTCGATGAGTTGAAAACCCGTTTTACCCGGCATCTGCACATCCAGAAACAGCAGCACCGGACGGAGGGCCTTGATTACCGGAATGGCTTCGGCTCCGAAGGCATCCGAAGGCAGGACTTCGATGGCCGGGTCAGTCGCCAGCAGCCGGTTTACGCCTTCCCGGGCCATTGGCTCGTCGTCAATCACGAGTGCGCTGATTTTTTCCATTATTTCTCCCAAGTAGGTGTCCACACCGGAAGTGCCGCAAAGGCAGTCGGCAGCACAAATTCGACCCGGGTACCCGAACTGTCCTCCCGGTTGCTGCACGTAAAACGGTATTGCTGATGGTACTGGGCTTGCAGGCGGTCGGCTACGTTGCGCAGGCCAAGGCCGCCTTCACGGGAGGGGTGCTCTGTAAGCCCGCTTCCGTTGTCTTCGACCCGGATGTACAGCTTTTCCGACTGGCAATAGGCTTGAATGGTGAGTTGTGCATCCCTTGTTTTCCCGCTCAACCCGTGCTTTAGGGCGTTCTCTACCACCGGCTGCAGGAGCATATCGGGAATGAGGCACGCTTCTGCCTCATTCGTCAGTTCAATCCGGTAGCGGAACCGGTCCCCGAAACGCAGGGCTTCAATGGATAAGTACTTCTCCAGGAACGAGATTTCCTCGCGCAGCGGGACCAGGTGGACCTGCCGGCTGTCAAGCACCGACCGCAACAAATCCCCCAGTTTGGCCAGCACTTCCACTGCCTTCGTCCCCTCGTCCTTTCGAATCAGCATACTGGCCGTATTGAGTGTGTTGAAAAGGAAATGCGGCTGGAGTTGCACCTTCAGCGCTTCGAGCCGGGTCTCCGAAAGCGATTTTTCCAGCCGGAGTTGTTCGGATTTTTTGGTCTGCAGCTGGTGATAAAACGCAAAGGCATACCCAAGGGCCGCTACGGCAGCGTAGATAATGAGTTGCATAAACAACCAGCCGTAGGAGAAATGCTGCAGGTAACCCACCAGGGACAGCCAGTCGGTTTGCCCCGAAAACACCGACCGCGACAAAGCCAGTAAGCCAATGTGCAGCAAGCCCAAGCCAAGGGCTACCGGCAGGTGCAGCCGGAGTAGTACCCGGAGCCGCCGGCCGGGCACAAGTGGGTTTTTATGCACCAGGTACAACACCCAGGGAGAATACAGCCCCCAAAGCAGGAAGTTGGGCAGTTGGTCCACCAGGGTGCCTAAAAAGCTGCACTGGATGCCCTGAAGCGTGTACAGTAAATAGTTCTGCGTGCCATACAGCAAGCCTACAACTACCCAGCTAAAGAGAGTATACCGAAAAATGCGCCACTGGAGCAGGAGCATGACAGGAGGTGGTAAATACTTCTTCAAGGTACTATTCTTCGGGCAAATCTACAATCCCTGGTCCTCATACCCCGGCTTTTACAGCGATGGGAAGCGTGCGGAACCGCTGACCGGTAGCGGCGTAAAGGGCGTTACACAAGGCGGGTATTACCGGCGGCAGCGACACTTCGCCCAGTCCCATCGGGTGCTCCTGGCTTTCTACAAAGTGGACCTCAAGGCTTCTGGGCGCTTCTGGCATCCGTAAGAGGGGATAGTTGTCAAAGCTGCTTTCCTGTACCCGCCCTCCTTCAATGTGAATGGCTCCGTGCAGGGCTACGCTGAGTCCGTCGATAATGCCACCTTCCACCTGCGCAATTGCCCCGCTCCGGTTGATGATTCGTCCGCAGTCCAATGCGGCGACCACCTTTTCAATCCGGATAGTGCCGGGCGAAGGCATGGAAAGCCAGATCACTTTGGCCGCGTAGGACCCAAACGTGAAGTGCTGGGCAAAACCGCGAAACACCCCCTTGGGCAGCGGCAGGTACCAACCCGATTTTTCCACTACCAGTTCGATTACCCTTCTCATTCGGGCGGTGCTGAAAAGTTTGTCGCCGTAGGTATTCTGGGCAATGATCCGGTCTGATTTGCCCAGCAGGTCCAGTTGGAAATCGACCGGATCCCTACCCGCCAACGCAGCTAGTTCATCCAGAAACGACTGCAAGTAAAAAGCCGTCACATTGTGACCCGGTCCGCGCCACGCGCCCAGCGGTATGTTGGTAGTTACCCAGGGGGCGTATACCCTGAAATGGGGTACGAAGGCCGCCGGAAAGCTGTCGCCCCAGAAGAACCCCGTGGCCCGGGCTTCCCAGGTCAGGAGCTGGTTGCGGTCGTCCAGGCCGGCCTTCAGCTGGCAGATCCCTTTGGGATTGTAGTGGTCGTGGGCAAAGTCGTCCTCCCGGGTCCAGACCACTTGCACGGGCTTGCCAATGGCTTTGGAAACCAGTATGGCTTCGGCCGCGTAATCCGTTTCCAGTCTTCGTCCGAACCCTCCTCCTACCCGCGTCATCGTCACGTGGATCTTTTCGGCGGGGATACCCGTGAGTCGGACGGCTTTTTCGCGGACGGCTTGCGGCACCTGGGTAGGCCCTATCAGATCCACCCGGTCGGCCTGCACGTGCGCTGTGTAATTCATCGGCTCCATCGTAGCGTGCGCCCAGTACGGTACTTGGTAGGTTGCTGCGTGGTGTTTGGTGCTTCGCAAAAACGCCGTTTCCACATCCCCGTCGTTTCGCTTGGGAGTACTGGTAGGGCTGCGCAGGGCATCCTCCATTTGTTGCGCAATGGTGGCGTCCGATTCGGTTTCCCCACCGGCGAAATCCCAGGTTACCTGCAACGCTTTTTTCCCCTGCAAAGCGGCCCAAGTGTTGCTAGCTACCACGGCTACGCCGCCCAGCGTGGAATCCTTTTCGGGTGAGGTGATTTCCACTACCTGAACTACCCCTGGTACTTGCAGGGTTTTTGCCGCGTCAAAGCTTTTTACCTTGCCCCCAAATACCGGGCACCGTTCCAGCGTTGCTATCAAAGTGCCGGCAGGTCGGGCGTCGATTCCGAACAAGGCTTTTCCGGTCACGATGTTGGGATTTTCCACGCCGGGTACCGCTTTGCCAATGAGGGTAAAGTCCCTGGGGTCTTTCAGGTGCGGAAACTCAGGGACGATGACCTCTCGAATGGATTCATCGACAAGCTGGGCGTAGCTCCACTGCTGATCCGTGCCGCGTCGGTGCACCGCCCCTTTGTGGGCGTAACATTCCTCGAAGGACACCTGCCAGCGTTTGGCAGCGGCTTCCACCAGCACCTGCCGGGCCGCGGCACCTGCCTTGCGCAGGGTTTCGAAGTGGTTGCGCATGGCGCTGCTGCCGGCAGCCACCTGCTCCTGAAAACCACTGTTTAACGGGGCCTGTTGCACCTCTACATCCTGCCAGTTAACTTCCAGTTCTTCAGCAATGAGCATCGGTAGCGAAGTCATGACCCCCTGACCGATCTCCGGGTTTTTTGCCTGAATAATGACTTTGCCGGTATTGCTAATTTTGATGAACAGGTTGGGTTCAAAAATGACCTCCGGCGCTGCTCCTGTTGGTTTTACAGCTTTGCCCAGGGCGAGTTGCACCCCAATCAACAGCCCTGCGCCGGCCAGACTGCTTATCTGAATGAACTGCCGGCGTCCCATTGTGCCGGCGTGATCCCGGTTGCGGCGGGGAAAAGCAGGATGGCTTTCGGTAGTCATTGATTGCCTCCTTTCTGAGCGGCCAGTTGAATGGCTTTCCGGATGCGCAGGTAAGTACCGCACCGGCACAGATTCCCGGCCATCGCCACGTCGATATCGGCCTCACTGGGCTGTTTCTTCCGGGTCAGCAAAGCGGCCGCCGCCATGATCTGACCCGCCTGACAGTATCCGCACTGGGGCACATCGGCTGACAGCCAGGCCTTTTGCACGGGATGAGTGCCATCCGGAGAAAGCCCTTCAATGGTAGTGATCCGGCCTTTGGCTGCGGCACTGACCGGCAACTGGCACGAACGGACGGCATTGCCGTTGAAGTGAACCGTGCACGTACCACAAAGCCCCCGGCCACAGCCGTACTTGGTACCGGTGAGACCTATTTCATCGCGGAGTACCCAGAGCAGGGGGGTATCTGGGGCAGCCGTAACCGTATACTTTCGGGTGTTAATGAGCAGTGACCAGGTGGACATAGGGATGGAGTTTGGCTTTTCAAGTACCACCCCAAGAAGCACCTCACTTAGCTGGGATCAAAGGGAAATGCAGCCAATGGTCAAGACTTTGCAGGGAATGGTTCTTTGTCTGGCTACAATCAAAAGTCCATCCAGCCATTTCAAATTTCAAGAAGAATTCAAAGCGTGGCAAAGTGAGCAGGCAACGCCACTCACCAACGGCAACTAGCCATCAGATCGGAGAGCTTAAAGGCGTTATGAGGACAGACAAGGAAAAATAAGGACTCTCCCTGGGTTGCCCAGTCTGATTTTATCCATTGATGGGTAACATCTGGCAGGTAAATTCTTTTAAATTAACAGTGGAGTATCATTCGTTGGTCTAGACTTTTCACAAGCGGTTTGTCACTTTTTGGCATTGCCCGGGGGCCCCGCCCCAAAAAGTAATCCCGGCCGCTCCGGCGTACCGGGGGAACCGCAAAAAGGTCTAGCGGGGCCGCCGCCCGGCGTGGCGACGCCCGGCCTGTCCAATGCTTCCTTGCTCAAGGCTGACGCGCCCCTCGCTGGACAGGCAGGCCAGCACTCCAAAGTGGATAATCTTTAAAAAAATGACTGATTCTATTTGTCATTAGCACGATAGGAGGAATCGATTCTGTACGGCTAAAATAGATTCCTATCGTGCTAATGACAGCTACTAGTTAAACCTACTTACTTTACACTGTAATGGGTAACATCTGGCAGGTAAAAGTGTGTGATCTGCCAAAGCCACGTACTCCACCGAACGTTTACCAGGTAATCAGCAACAAACGTATGGCTTACAAACGGCGCTAAAAATGAACAGGTCTGAATCAGTAGCTGATTCAGACCTGTTCATTTTTAGCGCCGTTTATTTTACTAAATTCTTAAAAGCGGATCCAAAAATCAGATAACTGGTATTACCGGCAATTGTGCCCTCGTTTTGTCCCCAGAAAAATGGCCAGTCATCATAGTTTTCAAAGTGGTCGGGTTTTCTGAATAAAACGCCCGGAGCCACATTGCCCGGAATAAAGGAGAAATCGGCCCGGTTGTTACCATAAAACATGGCTTTGGGACGCGTGGCACCCACCGTTGCCACAAACGAATAATTGTGATACGGATGGCAGCCAAATAACCAGTTGGTGACCTTAAAGGCATGGCTGGCGTCAATAACGTCCGGGAAATATTTGTTGGCAAAACACAGCGTGGTCCCAAACATCGTAATTCCTCCGTTACCAGCCCAGTTGCCCAGGCCGATGGGTACTCCGTACGGATTGTCCTTTTCAAGCCCTTTGATGTAATCATTGTACTTTACCACATAGGGGCGCAACTTTTCCTTGAAGGAGGCGTCCATGTGTGGTATCGCATTCAATGCGGTCAAGAGGGTGAAATTAACGCTACGATCAAGTGCAGGCCATAACAGTTCCTGAAATTGATTGTTGTATTGTTGCTCCCCCGTTGCAATATACAGTTGAAGATTGGTGCCAATATTTGCATACCGGCCCCAGCGTGAAGTGTCTTGTGGCTGATTGGCAAGCAATTCCGTTGCCTCCCTGAGGAGTCTTTTTGACTGTTGCAACGCTCTTGCCGAAAGATCGTCGTTATACCCCTTCAACGCCCGGCTGGCGGCGGCAAAGGTGGTGGCCGCACTGAGATCGAGGCCGGGATTGCGGCTGGTAAATGCCCACAAATCATCCTTCACGCCACTGGATCGGCCGTCGGGGGCTACTTCGTAAGGGCCCAGGTTCGGATTGTACGGGAGGCCGTCGGTCAAGGAGGCGGCATCACCCAGGTGATGGTAATTGTCCAGCACGGAGTTGGAGAGCGTTTGCGTCATATGGCCGACAATCTCGGCCTGCGCCACCAGGTTCAGGGTGCCGTGTTCGATAAACTGCAGTACGTCGGGCGTTCCATCGGGCCGGTGCAGATCCACGTACCGCTGCTTCTGGCTCACAAACGTCTGATCGCGCAAGGGTTTGAAATACTCCCAGGTCTGTACGAAGTTCTGCACTACGTTGATGTTCGCTCCGGTCTCGATATCAAAATCGCCGGCGTCGAAAAAACCACCGACGTTCAATCCGGGGATCAACTCAAGTGCTTTATACTTGGTATCGGTGTTGGGTCCCTGCGCGTGGAGGTCGAAGTGGTCGGTGTTGGGCGGTGCCTGGCGATACCCCTCTTTAAAGGGTTCGCCGTGCCATACGCGATACGCCTCGTTGACGAACATGTGATCCATGTGGATGGGAATCCATATATCGCTGGTGGCGTCGGTGATCTTTTCGTAAACATTGTTTTCTATTAAGAAATTGTTCGTCTTGAAATTCCCGTACTGGATATAGTAGATGCCCGGCGCTTTGACGGACGTAAAATCGAACTTTACATAGTTGTATTTAAAGTAGTTGCCCCAGGGTACGATTTTGCCGTTGAATGCTTCGGTAACATTGCCGTCGTTGCCCACTTTGAATAAGGAAGCTTTGGGCAGGGGTTTGTCTGTCTTGTCGAGTTCAATAACTGCCACTTTGGGTTGCGAAGGGAGGTAGCCCACTTGAGAAAAACCGATGTTCGGCTCCCTTATCCACCCTTTGACGGCATTGGGTTCCACGGTCCAGGTCAGGACCTTACCGGTTTTTCCGGCCGGAAGTTTACTCCGAACCACAAACCAGCCGTTTTGCGCCAGCATCCGTCCGTCGAAAAGCATCAGATCGGCATCCGGCGAAGTGATTTTGACCAGACGGGAAGGTTCATCGGGTGCCAGCAGAAAGGTGCGTCCGGTTTCGAGCGGGAGCGGATCGATGAATCTGCCGGTCCCCCGGTCGTCGGAAGTGTTGTACCCCTTGAACTGCTTTGGTTTTTCACTGTTGGGCCTGGTCGTGGTGTTCCCCACCACGTAGCGCGGGAACCGGTTGTAACGCCCATCCATCAGGTAGGCCTTTGCCCAATACTGCGAGGGGAGAAACTCCAGGTTAAATCCGGCTGCCCCTTCCAGGGCTTTGGGAACGGGTTTATCCAGGTAAACCGCGATCTCCACCCCTTTGCCCTTCGCCGTGACCACTACCCGGGAGCTAAAATCATAGTCTTTATAACTCAATGTAGCCTCAATGGATTTTGACGCACGGTCTACTTTTCGGTTGGAGACATCCGGAACCAGGTCCCACTGCTCCGGCGTATTGGAAAGCCGCACTGCCCCCCCTTGCGCGGTGCGGACACCGTGGTGAATCAATTCGATACCGGCGTTCTTCTCATCGTTAAAACCTCCGGTAAACAGGTTGTTGTACACCAGGACGTTGACCCCTTGCGTCTCGAAGTACTCCAGCTCATTGAGTTTTAAATCCTGGCCCGAAGCGTAATTGGATACCGCTAATAGTAGCGCTACCAGTGATAATAACGTTTGTTTTTTCATGTTGATAAAAATAAATTGCAGTTGACTGGTTGCTGACAGGGAAGACTAAAACCAATGATTCTTAGCTATTTACAAAGCTGTATGTTGTCATAAGTTTTTGAATACAAGCGTGTTACAATGAAACAATAAGGCTGAACCATTCAAGAACAGCGTGAATAAGGTAAGGTCTATTGAATGGGTTTAATGAAATGCATCAACGCTCGATCGTGGTTGTTTACGATTCGGCATTGGGTATCAAAATACATCGTGGCACCAGCTGCTACGGTATAAGGCTCCCACTTTGGCAGCTTGCCATCGACATTAGGATCACCGGTTCTGGCAAAGTTTAACCAGGCCGAACTCATTTTGTCGGCCAGTTCACGCGCTTCTGCCGAAGTTCCGGTCCAGTCTGGTTTCAGATCCACATTATTGAACGCCAACGGAATGTCCAGGCCATGAAAAGATCCCTTTGACGCGCTGTCGACCGGACTTTTCCACGCCAGGAAATAGCTGTACAGGGGAGCACTTGCCTGTTTTACCCGGGCATCCGAGGCCATAATCGTAAAAGGTCGGAAGACCGTATCGACCGAGAGCAGATCCTGAGGCGTAAAATCGGGATAGGTCTTGGCGTAAAGCGCAATAAATTGGTCGGTTCTACCCTTGTATACTTTAGCCAACCGTTCCCTGGCCTGTTCTTTCGTCAGGTTTTTTTCGGCGTAGGCCGTGGGCATCAGCTCATTCAGCGTGGTTCCCATCAGGAGCGGTATACCTTCTGATATATTGGCAAAGCCCGGACTAAACGGTTGCTGGAGCAGCACTTCGCCATCAGCCGAGGGAGCAAAGCCGAACATTTTTGGAGATCCGGGTATCCGAGGTCCGGATATCGCCACAATCGCGTCACTTCCAGCTTTGACCAGGTGCTGGTAGGAAATGGTGTCGAGTTTTTCTACCTCCGCTGGCGTAAGATTTAAATTCTTGAGGACGGCTAAGCCCAGTGTCTGGGACTTTTCCTTCGTCATTACATTGACAAGGGTGCCACTTTGAATGATTGCCTTATGAAATAATCCTTTTGCGGAAGGCATACACATCAGGGTTCCGACTTTGCCCCCGCCTCCTGACTCACCAAAAATGGTTACGTTGGAAGGATCACCGCCAAAATTTTCTATGTTACTTTTGACCCACTCCAGGGCTTTTACAATGTCCAGCATACCCACATTGGCCGATTGTGCGTATTTCGGGTCTACGCCGGACAAATCAAGAAAGCCCAGAATATTCAACCGGTGATTCACCGACACCATCACCACATCGCCTTTTTTGGCCAGCGCTTTTCCATCGGTCATTGGATCACTGCTGCTGCCCACATGAAACCCGCCTCCGTGCAACCAAAACATCACGGGACGTTTTTTTCCGTCTGCTGTGCCCGGTGTCCAGACATTTACCCGAAATAGCTCTTTTTCATTCTGGAGCGAATCATCAATCCAGGGCACGATTTGTTTCGCTACCGGTCCAAAGCTGGTGCATGCGCGAACGCCTTCCCAGGTTTCAGGATCCTGCGGCGGCATAAACCGTTCCGCCCGGGCATACGGGATTCCCTTAAAAATAAACAGGCTGTCCTCGTTACTGCCGGAGACATCGCCAGAAGTGGTTTTAACAATCGCTTCCTGATGTTCGTTTTTTTGTTTTTGTGGGCTACACCCAGTGAAAAATAAGCCGGCGACAATCAGGAAAAGGGAAATAGAGGGAATAAAAAATTTCATGTTAAAACCGATGCGTTTGGTTGAATGAAGGTTTGATCCGGACTAAGCTTATTTAATATTTTTTCGATCTACTTTCCAGAGCGGATTTTTTGAAAGCTCTCCGGGGTTTCCACTGAATAGTTTGCCTGCCTCCGTGTCCTTCTTCAGTTGCCACTCAAACCACGCGGTGGCGACTTTCGCAAATTCTCCGCCGTGCGGCTTTCCATAGGTTCCGCCGTGACCAACATCCATATTGGCTACGAACACCGGAACGTGGTTAATGCGATTGAAGTCATCCATCCCATTGGCATAGGCGATATCGGTTTCTCCGCCCAGCAGATAAAGAGTTGGCGTATGGATCCTGTCCAAGTGATCCTTCGTGAGCGGAGGCATACCGGGCATGCCTCCGCCAGGATTACCCAGAATTCCGCTGTTGCAGATCACAGTCGTGGTAACGCGGGGGTCGGGAGCCGTCTCGAGCGCCTGGAGCCCGCCACAGGACATACCACTCACGGCTATTGCTTTGGTGTCCAACCTGCCGTAATACGGACTGGCTTTGTCCTTGTTCTGCGCAATGGCCCAATTGATGGCATCCGTCATTTGAGAAGAGGTTGACCGGTCGCGGGTCCGCTCACCTTCCTGCGGCATCGGACCAATGGCAATGACCAAAAAGCCATGAGACGCGACTTCCGACAAAAAATTGATGTGTTCCCAGGGAGAATTGGCGCAGGCACCATTGCCCCACGCAATGATCGGAAGTTTACTTTTCCTGGTAGCCGCGTTTAAGTCGGACGGTTTGAAAATGGTATGCGTCGGGAGCGAACTTTCCGAAACCATCACGGCTTTGAAAGGTCCCGTTCCTCCGTCCTCCACCACCCGTGAGGTCGGTTTTGAGGCAGGCGTCTCCTGGGCCGATGCTGGATTTGAAAAATAAAATCCGGTGCCTATCAGTAAAGCAAGTAGCGAGTAGGTTCTTTTCATAGTCGTATCAGAAGAGTGGTAATTTTTGAGTTCAACGGGCATTAGGGGATGCAGAATCGAGGTCAGTGCGCCTTAAAATTCCATTTGGAATTGTCGCTGTTCATATCAAATTGCTCCAGGGTGGGTGTACTATCTCCGGAAGAGACCAGCGCCCACTTTTCTTTTGCATTCGGCACTCTCTTGGGCATGATCCGGTACGTTCCATCCGTCAGCTGGTCGATTCGCCACAGTTGTTCCGGTGCTCCGGTAAAGGTGGGAACCGTAATCAGTTCCGCTTCGGCGGTGGCCGCCAATGCGCGATCGGTACCGGCTATGACTATTTTATAATAGGGCCCTCCCAGATACCCGCCTGCGTCCGGTACCGCCGTAATCGTCCACTTCTGGTGGGGACGGAACATATAATCGCCGATTCGTACGCCAATGTTTCCGGTGGGCCAGGTATGGATGACATCCTTCAATTCCTGGGAGGGAATGGATTTGATCGGCTCATCTGCCGGGACATTGAACCGCCTTTCGTAGGGCATGCGGACAAAATCAACGACCAGTTCCAAGGCGTACCCCCGGCGTTCGGATTCAATTTCGTACGTCCCTTCCTTGAAAGGATCGCCCGCTACCGGCCATCCGTTTTTCCAGAGCAACGGACGAATGCCCAGTACGCTGCGTCCGCTCTGATCCAAATCGGCTTCGTAATGGAGGGACATTTTTTCAACACCCTCTTCCAGCACGAACCGTCCAAAATGGCCGGGCCCGTTCACTCTTCCGCCCGCTGCCACAACCATTTTGCCGCCCCCTTTTAACATCTCCCTTCCCATATTGTCCAGGTAAGGACCGGTTACTTTCCGGGAGCGACCTACCACAATATTATAGGTGGAGTTGGGGCCATCGCAGCAGGTTCCGTGGGTACCCAGCAGATAGTACCAGCCATCCCGGTACATCAACGCAGTGGCTTCGCAATCAATGGCTATATCAATTGCTTTATTTCCTTCCTTCCGTTTTCCGGTTTTGGGATCCAGTTCTATCAGTCGAATGAAACCGAAATAGGTGCCGTAGGATAACCATAACCGCCCATCGGTTGGATCCAGCAGCAGTCCGGGATCGATGGCGTCATTGTCTTCGATGCCATCGGATTCGGCCACGACTACCGCTTCGGTATACTTAAAATCGGGAGATTTCGGGTCCAGCGTTTTGTTCCACATGGTCAGGATTCTCCCGTTGTGTCCGCCCCCCAATCCACCACCCGTTGCACCGTAGGCAATCAGGTAGCGGTCTCCGATTTTTACTACATCCGGAGCGGCCCCTCCGCCCGGTCGTTCTGCCCCACCGTTCCAGGTCCAGCCATCTTCAGATATCAACCCGCCTCCCCGCGTGCCAAATGTATAGTACTTTCCTTCGCATTCCATGAGGGTGGATGGATCGTGGATAAAGGGTTTTCCCACTTGTGCGATGGCAGTGGCGGTTACACCACACGATAACAGAGCCATTGCACCAATCAGTTGCATTCTTTTTCCCATAAGCACTCCAGTTCCGATACAGTTGAGATTATCAATAGGAAGACTACTTTTATTCGTAGCTAATTGTGAGGTCTTTGATAGGTGCCCTTTTTTCATCCAGAAAGCGAACGCAGAAATCACTCATTCCGGGACCATTGATGACCGCGCCCCGGATGATATTTTTTCCTTTGTTCAGGGTTAGACGGGTAGAGACACCATCGTCCATGACCATCCGTCGGTCGCCGGAAAGCAGCAGGGCTTCGTTTCCATTCAGCCACCACATAGATGCTGAATTTGACCCTACTGCCATGCGTACATTCTTCATTTCCCGCGGACTGTCGACCACGGTTACCGCCCAGAACAGCACGCCGTAGGTCTCTTTATGCAACCCGTAGGCGAAACGAAAGAGCTTAACATTGAAATTCCGGCTCTCCAAAGCGTGCCACGTGAGCTCCTGTTCGCCCACTTTTACCTTTTCACCATCTTTGGGAAGCACCGTGAACTGGTTGGGGAAGTATTCGGTGGCGAAGGCAGTTCGAAGGTAGCTATCGGTAAAAACCGTGTTGCTCCGGTTGGGTTTGTTGATGGGTTCCAGCAGCAACCAGCGTTGCAGGAATCCTTCCGCATCCGGGGTCTTTCGGGCGGTGGTGGCCGCTGTGAAGTAGGGCGCGATGCTTCGGGTCGTGTCGTTGTTGGCGGTCTTATCCATTTTGCCCCTCGATGTAGCGGAACATCCTTGCAGCCCCACTCCTACCAGGATTCCGAAGCCCACTGCCAGCAACCAGGTTTCGCGTTTCACGTTCATAATAGTTCCTTAAAGTTCTGACGATTGTTGATTTGAGAAGCCTTCTGTTTTTCACAAAAACAGAAAAAAGTATGTTCAAATTGAACTGTTGCCTGTCCGATGGAGATGGCAACTAAATCATTGCGAATAAGCAGTTGGTGTATCAATAAGTCTTGAGGATATTGTAGGTATGCCTGAACGGAAAAGACTTGCGTGAAATTAAATGTTGATTACCCTTCATAAACTTGATATACGGCATCCGTTCATTTTACAAAATCTTGTTGGCCAAGAGCCTGATCGATTTTTGAAATGGATTAACCTTGATACTATCAGTTATGGATCCTGCCTAAATAGCTGAAAGCAATAAACGGATCACTTATGAATCGGCTGGCCGCGCCTGTTTCCCAGGTCCGTTTTGATGACAGTTATTTGTTCGGCAAGTCATTAAAAACCCCGCTGTGGGTCTGTTCACAAATGATCTTGCCGGAAAAGAAAGTTTAATGTTAGGTAATTATTGTAAAAAGTACAATAACTTTGTTACAATATTATTGTACTTTTTACAATAACAATCATAATGCGGTGAAATACATTGCTTTACTAATTGTCTAGAATTGCGTCGTGCATAGGGTATTGAAAACTGCCTCAGGGATATTTTCGGCCAGGCGAATTTACAAGCGTCAATAGGCGGGAAACTGCTGCATATAGGAAGGCACTTGCATTGGTGGGGAATCGTGAGAAGGGATTCGGTTAACTCCAAGCTGCAAACCTTGGATATAGCCATTAACGCGCCATCAGCCATAGGCAATGCTGGAAGCCGTGATTCTTGGTCGTATCATTTGCTTTCATCCTTGTCGCAAAATCTTTTCCAGCTTCTTGCCTTTAGCCAATTCATCCACCAGCTTGTCTAAATACCTGACTTGTCTGGTTAAGGGACTTTCGATGTCTTCTATCCGATAGCCACAGATTACGCCGGTAATCAAGCCAGCATTGGGATTCAACTTTGCCTGTTCAAAGAAGGTTTCAAAAGTCACTTTCTGGTCAATGAGTGCTTGCAGTTCTTGGTCATCAAAGCCCGTCAGCCACCTGATGACTTGATGCAATTCTTGTTTTGTCCTGCCTTTCTTCTCCACTTTGGTGACATAGTGCGGATAGACGGATGCCAAGGTCATTTTTGCCATTCTGGCATCGTGTTCGGGTGTTGGTTTCATTCTATGCTAATCTTGCTAATGGTGTTTTTCCTATCTTTTATACGCCCGTTGCGTTCTTCTTGGTTGATGAGCCAACTTGAAATCATCCAGTCAACCCGCTCTGATGAAGTGTCAGCTTAGTAAAGGGCAGCGTCTGGCAGGAACTCGCCAGCGCTAGCCTCATCCAGCGACCGATTTGCGGACAATGCTCCCAAGCCTTCGCTTTCAAGAGTAGTTTTCCCAGACCGCTCAACGGGCAATCAGCTTAAAAAAGTACCTGGAAGGTGGTCCCCTTTCCCAACTGGCTTTCCACCCTGATCTGACCGCCGTAGTTCTCGATGATGCGCTTGATGGTGTACAAGCCGACACCGGATCCCTCCACGTGGGAGTGAAAGCGCTTGAACATGGCAAACATCCCCTGCTGCTGCTGGTCGGTCAGGCCCAGTCCGTTGTCGGAAACGGTCAGCAGCGTCCTTCCTTCCTGAGCACGGGTACGGATCAGGATTTCGGGCACCCGCTCCGGGGAACGGTACTTGAGGGCGTTGCTCAAGAGATTGTAGAGGATGCTGCGCAGATTCTTGCGGCTGTAGGCCATACGCTCTACCCCGAAGTCCACCACCAGGCGGGCTCCCGATGCCTCCAGTGGCTCGGCCAAGCCCGCCTGTACTTCCCCAAACAGCTCCGGCAGGTCAACCAGGGTCCTTTCCTCCTGCACATCGCGCTTCACCTGGGCAACCTGGGTCAGGTCCCGAATGGTGTTCTGCAGCCGCTTGCTGGAGGCTTGAATCAGGCTCAGTATCTCCTGTTCCCGGCTATCCAGTTTGGCCGACAAGCGGCCAGCCAGCCTCCCCAGCAGGGCATCCAGAGAAACCACCGGCGACTTCAAATCGTGGGAGGCCGTGTAGACGAACGTGTCCAGGTCCACGTTAGTGCGCTTGAGCTGCTCATTGGCTGCCATCAACTCCTGGTTGGCTTGCTCTACCTGCTGACGGGCCAGCGTTTGCTCGGTGATGTCGGTCACCAGGGTGTAGAACCCCCGCAGTTCCCCATCCTGCACGTCGGGTACGTAACTGGTGCGGATGTATTTGACAAAATCTTCCCGGTAGGCCATCCGGGATTCGAAGTCCAGCCGCTCGCCGGCCAGCGCCCGGTCGATGTAAGCCTTCACGCCCCGGTAGGCCGCTTCCCCCACGATTTCGCGCACGGGACGGCCCAGCAGCGATTGGGGGTCGCGGTTGAACCAGGTCCGGTAGGCCTCATTGGTGAACTGGTAGCGCTCCTCCCGGTCGAGATAGCCGATGAGCACGGGCAACGCGTCGGTGAGCAGCCGCAGTTGCCGGGCATTGGCCTCGATGGTGCGCTTGGCCAGCACCTGCTCGGTCACCTCTACGGCGAACACCAGGATGTCGGGGGAGGACTCGGCGGCATCCGGCAAGGGAAGATAGACGAAATTCAGGTACCGCTGTTGCCGCTGGCCCGTGGCAGGGTCGTGGAGCTGGATGGGAGTCTCCTGACCGATGAAGGGTTCGCCCGTGTTTCTTACGCGGTCCAGCAGGGCGATGAAGCCCTGCTCCACCACCTCGGGCAGCGCCTCGGCCACCGTCTGGCCCACTACCATTCGCCCGCCCACCAGCTCCTGGTAGAGATGATTGGCAAAGGAGAAACGGTGCTGCGGCCCGGAAAGGGTGGCCACGGCCGCCGGCACCTGCTCCAGGATGCGGCTGAGCCGCTGCTGCTGCTCGGTGAGCTGGCGGGTGCGTTCCTGTACGCGGTCTTCCAGCTGGCGGTTGAGTTGCTCCACCCGCTGGCGGGCCTCCACCAGTTGGGTGACCTCAGTGGCCGTCTGGGTAACCCCGATCACAGTGCCGGCTTCGTCGCGCAGGGGCTGGTAGAGGATGTTGAAGTAGCACTGCGCCAGCCGCCCCGACCGTTGCAGGGTGGCCGGCAGTTCTTCGCCGCTGAAGGCTTCCCCGGTTTGCAGCACGCGTTCCAGGATGAGCTCGAATCCCTGGCCGGCCACTTCGGGCAGGGCCTTGAACAGAGGGCGGTGCATCACCTGCTCAAGGGAGCGGTCCCAGATCTGGCACATCCTGGGATTGGCGAATTCGACGAGGTGGGTAGGCCCGATGTAGATGGCGATGGCCACCGGAGCCTGCTGGTAGAGCGAATGCAGCCACTTGGTGTCAATCATAGGGGTATCAAGGGAAAGAAATGTGAATCCAGGCTTTTTTTCTCGACAATGTTAACAAAAATGTACCATCGGGACAGCCTTTCAGAGAGGGAAAAGCCGAGATGGGTTAGGCGTATTTTGTAGCCTTTGTTGCCGGTTGAGCCGGCGGTAACGCCCGTTCAGCAGCCAACCGGCAACAAGTCTGTGACCAGTCAGAGGGAAGTCCATGGATTCGCGGTCGCTAGTACTGGTCTTCCACTACAAAAAAGCACGAAAAGCTGAGAACAATACCCTCTAATATCAATCCTGCAAAATGACCATTCTTGAGAGAATTGAGAAGGTCCAAAAAAGCGGCACAGTTGACTTGCTTAACTTAACGTGAACCATGGATTTCAACCATCAAATCTTCACCTCGTACGAGCATTTTTGTCACTTTTTGCTTGCCCAAAAAGTAACCAAAAAAGGCACTTTGCCCAATGCTTCTGCCCGCAATGCCTACGCACTCCTCGCTGGGCAAAGAGGCCAGCCCGCCTTTTTCCTGTTAGTAGTTTGTGCTTGAAATTAATGTATTCATAATCAATTATTTATATCAACTCTAATCCATAGTTCACGTTAACTTAGCAGGATCATGGAACAAAAGACCCAAAAGCTATCACGTCGTAAATACGATCGCTCCGTTCCACGTCGGCAGCGAACCGGCTGAGTTCAAGGCTGAAATCCTTAATGGTTGCCAATGGGCAAACCGTCCCCTACGTTTCTAAAGCATTAGGAGTAAGTGAAAATCTGATTTATCGCCGCCGGGCGGCCCCGTGGAAATCACAAACCCAAGGGAAGAAAAAGGTTGAGTTAGCAAATGATTCTTCCTTACTTTCAGTAGAGAACCAGCAGTTAAAAGAGCGGATTCGGCAGTTAGAGATGGAGCGGAAGATTTAAAAAAAGCCTTAGAAACTGTTTGAGTTAGCGGATTAAGTAACAAAATGGCCGTCAAACTTGGTTAGATTGTGTGCATCAATCTTATACTACTAGCCTAACGACCACTCAGTGGCAAGGTATCGCAGCGGCGAACCGTCGAAAAACTCACCCACGTCCAACGACGAGAACTTCATTCGCTTCAATGCATTGTGGAAGCCATCTTTTATCTGACGAAAAACAACGTTAACTGGTGGTACTTGCCCAAGGAGGTTCTATGTTGGCAAACGGCCTATTGGTATTTTAGAAAGCGGGCCAAAGATGGCACCGCCCGGCGGCCCGGCTGGGAATTGATTGCCAGTGAGTTAACCCTTTTGTACCGGATCAAGAGGGGCAAAAAGCCATTACCGACCGTAGCTATCATTGACTCTCAGAGTGTCAAGAATACAGCCACCTCGACTGCTCACATTGGCATTGATGGAGGCAAATTAGGCAAGGGAAGAAAACCAACCCTATTGGTGGATACGATGGGGAACATTCTGGGCATTAAAGCGGGACCAGCTAATCAACACGACAGTAAAACTGGAATTCAACTCTGGTAAGAAACACAATTGCTCAATCCTATAGTGGAAGAAGTGGAACTCCTCAATGCCGACAGCACTTTTGAAGGCGCTTTCAAGCAGCAGGTAGAATCCGTTCCCTCGATGAAAGTACTCATCACCCGCTCACCTATTGATAATCAACCAGCTGACAGTAATATGGTTATCCACAAATGGCGATGGATTGTGGAACGAACTTTAGCCTGGATAAACCATAACCGCCGATTTGCTAAAGATTTTGAGCGAACCATCTTATCAGCTCAAACATTCGTTTGGATTGCCCACATTCGACGTACTATCAAACAAGTTTATTCCTAACTTAAACAGATTCTTAATGTTCTCAGATATGTTTCCACCGCCGTCTTTGACTAGGATTTCTACCTATTGAGCGATCTTTCGGGTACTCATGTTCACTTTCAAACGGTATTGTCCATTGAAGGGCTTTGCTAAACAACCAAGAAGGCCTTATGGAACGGTTCCCCTGCATCGCTCTGAGCTTGAGAAGGGTCGGGCTCATACTTCGTCCACGGTCAATGTTTACCGGGTTAAAATCATTGCCCTCCCACTCAAGCACCTAGTGAAACCCGTGAGTGTTCTTCTGGTTGCTGCGCTCCTTTCCCACCAGGAAGGTGCCTGCTTCACCAGCTGAACCGCTAACGGGTCAGCAGGAGTTTTTTGGCATCGATGCCCTTATTGTCGACCACTAGTTGATAAATATAGGTTCCCGAAGCCAGCGAGCCCACTGCAAGGGTGAGCTGTCCTTCCCCGCGCTCGGTAATGTCATAACTCTGAATTTCTTCTCCCTTGGCCGTGACCACCTTGATCTGGGCCGAAACGGCCATCAGGGGAATGTAGTAGCGGATAATGGTGACTCCGTCGGTCGGATTGGGTTGGTTTTGCCACAGGCGGGCCGCGCTGCCGTTCTCGGCGTTGGGGTTGAGCAGCTTGTTGTGAGTGAGCAGGGTTTTGATGGCCGCCAACTCGTTGACCAAGGCGGTAATATGCCTCTGTTGCTCTTTGACAGCGTTGACCAGCAGATAGGTCAACGCATTGGCGTCATAATCTAGGTACTGTTCCTGTCGGCCGGTCGTGTCCGTGTAGGTGAACTCACCCACCGTGTAGGGAGCAATCCGTTTCATCTGCTGGGCCAGCACGCCCACGTACTGCTTCTCCTTGGGCATCCCCGCCTTGCCGTTGTAGCGGAACCAGACCGGCTTGATCTGGCTCACCAACTCCAGACCGTCGGTGAATTCGGTGATGTCCTGCTTCAATCGCTCATCGGAGGCGATGGTCCAGGTGGAAGTGCCCGGCTTGGCCGCATCTCCGTTGACGTGCAAGAGATAGGATGGAGCCGTAGTGCCAATGCCTACCTTGGTATTGGCGCTAGCGCTGTTCACCCCGTTGATGGAGCCTAGTACCAGCGAGTTGGAAGCACTCACGAATGCCCGGTAACCGATGGCCGTGGCATTGTTGAGGTAGGTCTGGGAAGGGCCGGCGAAGTTGCCCACGCTGACATTGTTAGAACCAGTAACATTATTGGCCCCTGTACTTCGTCCCAAGAAGACGTTATTTGAACCGGTGTTGGTATTGTAGCCCGCCTGCCAGCCAAAAATCGTATTGGCATAGCCGGTGGTATTGTTGTAGCCCGCCCGGTATCCCAGGAAGGCGTTGGCATAGCCGGTGGTATTGGAGCGGCCCGATTCGACACCTATACATACCTGAGCGTAACCGGTGGTGTTTAAGAGGCCGGCCTGGTAGCCCAGGAAGGAATTGTGGCTACCTTCAGTATTGTACCTACCGGCTTGACTACCCAGAAAGGTATTTCTAGAACCACTAGTATTAAGAACCCCAGCCTGGGTACCCACAAAGGCGTTTTGGCTGCCGATCGTGTTGTTTTGTCCCGCAGCCGTTCCGAAAAAAACATTGTACTCACCGACCGAGTTGAGCCAGCCGGCATAGCTGCCCACAAAGGAGTTGTAGCGACCCGTTGTATTATGGCGGCCGGCGTTGAAACCTACGAAGCCGTTATAAGTACCGGTCGTATTGCTGGTGCCGGCACCGAAACCGGCGAAGTAATTGTTCTGGGCAAATGTGGCGAGTGGCAAGAAGGCCAGCAGCATCAATCGAAGCGAGAACCGAAGAATGTTAATCTTTTGCATGGTTGGGAGAATAAAGGATAAGTAGTGAATGGAAAAGAATGGGGCGTAGCCTATCGGACAGGAAGGTTTTGGCCCGGTGAGGTAGTGAAGAGTGATTAAATGACCTACTGTTTAGAGGTATTTCGGCCTTTCCCTTATCAATGGGTTAGGCTGTATTTTCAAAATGTTTCAGCACTTTCAAACCGAGCGTGGCTTTAGCGCTTAACTTTGTTTTTTGGGTCTTCTCATTTCCAAGTCGGTAAGCATTCATTGAAAGGCTATGATTCAACGAATGTGCGTATGATGTACAGACCAACGGCAATTGGGTTTGTATAAATTATGCGTGTGACTAAGCATAGTTTATCCCTATGTTTTCTTACGCTCAAAACTTGCTTTGCCCGACTAAATCCGCCGCATCAAGCAGAGCACCTATCACTGATAGCTAGACATACTTCCGGCCCAGCACATGATGCCGTGTACTCTCGGCGATTTCCCCCACCTGTGCGATCAGGGCTTCTGCCACTTCCAGGTCTTTTAAAGTCGAAACCAGGTGCTCAATTACGGCATCAAAATGTGAATCGTTCAATCCTATATCCAGCAGATGTTTGTGCGCATCGCTCATACTTTTTCCGCTGTATTTGAGGGGAGCACCAAAAGCATACGCCAGAAAAGCCTTTTGTTTGGCATATTGGGATTTCATGTGCGTCCACCGGAAGAAATGGCTGATACGTTCGTCGGCCAGAACTTTAGTATAGAAAATTTCAACGGCTGCATCTACAGCATACATGCCTCCGATTTTCTCAAAGAGACTGTTATTGTCCTGTGTGATCATGCTATTTTGAGTGAAAGATTGGGTTAAAACAGCCGGCAGGACTACTAACCATGATCCTGCCGGTAGGTGACAACAGTAATTACTTAAGGGGTATCTGGATTGCATTACTCTTTTGCACTACTATCTGAAGAACCCTGGGCGATGTACCGGTCCAAACATTTGAGGCATCCACAATTCTAACAGCGCCATAGACAGCCGGGGTGCGGTCTGTTTTGAAGAGATATATTTCCCCTGTTTGGTAATAGACCCAATCGCCGCCGTCGTAAGGGTATGGTTGAAGTTGAGTAGAGAAATAAGGACTGTTTTCAAACTCCTGCTGGAACAATGCCGGATTATTTTGAACAGCATTCATAAATCCGATCAAGGTAAGGCCGGATGGTTTGAATTGGGTTGCCGGTGCAAATGCGCCATGCACCAGTACCGAAGCGCCTTCCAACGATTGTATTCTTCCAGGTAATAAGACCATATCTGCTTTAGCTGTGTTTTCCTGAGAAGATTGGTTCAAAGAATTGAAACTATGAAATGAACCATCTACGGTACTAAAAATACCCGCTAACGAATAGATGTAATCCTCAATAGGATTATTCCAGGTAACAAGCCAGCTGGTAGCTTGTGGGTACTCCTGCTTAATCACACTGGAAGGAGGAATGATAACCGCTCCGGGAGGTGTCAGATCATCCGGGGCCGGCGGGTTTATAGATGCCGTACGAGCGGAATGGTGCTTGTCAGGTGGATTCAATGAACTGAGTTCGTCTTTCTGGCAACCGGATAAGGCGCAAATGCCTACCATTGCGGCCTGTAAAAAATAGGATTTGAGTGGTTTCATTGGTGGGTTTGAGTGAATTGTCAACTGATCTATACTTACTGATAAGGCATTTTTTATGGCTTTTCGCCTTCCAGCAGCCAGCCTACATACACAATCTTCCATTTACCATTGTGTTTTTCCAGAAAACGGGTTTCACGGCTGAGGCCTGGCATATCCATTAAGGGCTCTCCGTTATCTTTGCCGTACTGGTCGAAAGTGACCCAGGCGGCGTCCTGGAGAATGCGGATATTGATGTTTTCTCTCCGTACATTCTGAGGATTCGGTTCCGGAAATTGTTCCATATGTTGTTTGGTTCTGGGTCCTCTTTCCTCCCATCCTTTCACTACGGTAACGCCCCCGTCTTTCCACCAGCCCATCGTCCGGATATAGGGTTCCTGTGCCCAGCAAGCGGCCCATTTGTTATAATCTTTGTCCCAGAAAGCCTTGGATTCAGCTTCTATCAGCTCTAAAATCTGCGCCCGTTCTTTTTTGTAGTCGATAGCTGGGGGTGGCGTTGGTTTGCCGGTATAAGCCGTAAACAGCCCGGCGATGAAGAGTAAAATAATGGCTTGAATGCCTGCAATTGTTTTCATAAAATTAGTTTGGTTTAGGTGATTGATTATTTTCTAATTACCCGGTAATTACCCGGATGGCCTGGGTTTGTGTTCCGGTTTGCAGCTTGATGATATACATACCCGACATTGCCTGGTTTCCCCACTGGTTCAGACCCATGACCGTTGGTAGGAGATGTGGTTTAGAAAAGATCCTGATTTGAAACTACCGCGTTTATGCGCCGGCTTCCTCTATTACATTATTGGGTACGGCCAGGTAAACTTCAATTACTCTTGGACTCATGGATACGATCCGGATCACCCCGTATTTCTGGTCCGCTGCGTTGTTATAAATTTTAAACAGATAAATATCTCCTGCCTGGTAAAGGGATTAAGTGATGATTGGGAAAGTATGGGCATAGCGTATCTGCTAAAGGTGCTATTTCCCTATAAGGGAGTTTGAAATAATCGAATGATTTGGCGGAAGCCGCTTATAGTCTAGAAAGAGTCTATTCAGCAATAAATCACTGTTTTTTAATCAGCTTGCCTGTTATACTTTCAAAGCCTATCTGCAAATGGTAGAGATACATGCCATCCGGCAGGCCCTGTCCGTTCATTTCAACCTGGTAAACTCCCGGCGATTGCTGCACATGATTAAGTTGCCTTCTTACCTCGTTACCTTGCATATTGTAGAGAACCAGGCTTACTTCAGACGTATCTTTTACCTCATAGTCAATTTTGACTATATCATTAAAAGGATTAGGCATGATGCTTAACAACTGCCCTCGAATGTTGACTATTTCATTAGACGTTTTAGGCGTAGCCAGTTGATGTTCTGGTTTAGTGGTAGGATCAGAACTAACACGGGCCATATCCGGAGTGGAGGCTCCTTCGCAGCCATCAATGATTGCTTTAAACTGAGTGCCTTCCAGTGCTTTAAATCCTGGTTTTAAGCGGATAGTATTACCAGCGTCAAATACAACTTTGCTGTCAGATATTTCAAAAAGGGAAGCTTCAATAAAATCAGCTGCTTCATAATGAATATTTCTGCCAAATAGACCGCCACTACCCACAAAAGCACGTGATTGCGGGCACCGCACTACATCCAGGATTTGCTCTTTCAGTTCCCGGATGATAGGGAAAGCTACATTGCCAGGTCTGCCATCATTGGTCATGATCACAACGCCCAGCTGCTGTTCCGGAAAGAAATCCATCAGTGTGTTTGACATCGCGCTGCTTATTCCATTATGCCACACACCCAAATCACCACTCGACTCATCAATAAATACCCCCAGCCCAAAGCCTGTAGTTGTACCGTCATTCAGGGTCTGGTCTGTCCACATGGTTTCACTGGTGGTTTCATTGATGAAACGGTTGTCCATCAAGCCAAGCATAAAGCGGGTAAGGTCATATACGTTAGAGGCAAAACCACCTGCGGGCAATTTCCAGCCTACATTAGGCACATTATTAGTGGCCGTATTCAATGGCTCATAACCTGTCGCCATATCAGGTAAGGTGTTGGTATTATCTGCCTGCATGGTAGATAGCCCCATTTCATTTTTGATCCAGTCTTCGAACAAAGCTTCATACCCTTTGCCGTAGGCATCTATACCAACCCGGTCAACTAGTACGCCCAGCAGTACAAAGCCAAAAGTTGAATAATTGGTGTCTGTGCCCGGTGTGAAAAGCAGACCGCATTTTTCTACGATATCCAGGCTTTTGGTAGCATTAAAAGCTCCCGAATAATAGGGAGAAAACGTGCAATCATCATCATAATGACGTGTGCCACTCTGGTGGCTAAGCAGCTGCCTAATAGTAACATCATCATTTTCGTATTCTGGCACATAGTCTGTTACCGGATCGTCCAGCTGTATGTCTCCGTTTTCTACCAGTTTCATTACAAGCACACCGGTAACTGTTTTGGAAATAGAACCCCAGCGCATCACAGTACTTGCGCTCATGTCTGTTTTATTGCGTTTAGCCCATCCATAGCCATTGGTATATACAATTTGTCTGTCGTAGACAATGCCTATGGATACACCTGGTAAATTATTATCAGTAATAGTTTGTTCTACCAAACCATCTATAGCTGTACTTACTGTCTGGTCAAGCAGGTTAACATATTGTGCAAATGCCGGCACTGATAGAGCTGTTGTGCAAAAAACAAGGAGAATAATTATGCATTTTTTCATAATTGAATCTGTTTTGACAATCAAAGAAGAATTAGTTTTCCAATTGGTGGATGCGCTCTGCCAAAGCGGCATTTTCTTTTTTTAGCGCTATCAGGTATAGAGTCAGTTCTTCTACTTTCCGTAGCAGGGTAGCTTCCATTTCTCCCACACTTACACCGTTCGCTTCAACTATTTTTGCCGAGGGTACATCGGGCAAGTGTTTGTTGGCCTGGATGTAAGCTTCTACTTCTTCCAGCGGCCTTAGTACATAGTCTTTCTCAAATACAAAGTCGGCCCAACCGGTTTCTACAATAATTTCTTTGGCCCTAATCTTACCATTTACCGAAAGGCGGTAAGCACTATTGGGGGTAGTGGTACCAATACCTACACTATTATTACTATTGATAACAAGTGCCGCATCCGCTGTATTACTGGATTTAGATATAATGAATTTGCCACCGCCTGCTACCCAGTTGTTATTCGATGCGCCGATTCTCCAGCTTCCGCCCCCGGTTCCTGTGTTGATCAGTTTGAGTTGCATATCCGAATTGGAGGCAATGTTGAGCCGGGATTCTCCATCGGTGGTATTCACTTTTACTTTGCCGCCGCCGTTGGCAAGTAGAATGTCGCTAGGCAGGGCATGATTTAAATACAAAGCCGTTTCGCTTTCAATCTGATTACCATCCATATGCAGACCATGGGTGGTACTGCCTAATTTGGAGTACAGCCGTATGCCGCCTTGATAGATGGTGTTGGTGCCCTCTATTTTTTCCACATTGGCACCGTTAACGACCAGTTGAGTAGGATTATTTAGAGAGACCCCTATCCGGGCAAGACCTGGGTGAAGAGAGAAAATCCCTACACCGTTGTTATTGATTTTAAATTCGCCTTCATTGGTAAGAGACCAGGTGGTATTGCTTCCGTTGGATAGAACTCTTCTCAGTTCAATGCCAGCCGTTTGGCTTCCCGCTTGGGCGCCGCCACTCGAACTGAGCCTAAGGTAGGTGCTGGAGGTGTTGGCAATGTCCAGGTTTCGCGCCGGGGTGGAGGTGCCGATGCCTACTTTTACCGTGGGTGCTACGTACACATTGCCGTTGTTTTGCAGCCATTGGGGGGTGCTATTGCCAACCAGGCCTTGTGCCTGCCCCTGCGTTGATGCCATAAAAAACAGACTGAGCGCACAAAAAAGCGCTACAAAATTTGAATTGATCTTTTTCATTGTTTTAGAAAATAAATTAGTGGATAATGGCTTAAGTGATAATTAGGAAAATATGGACATAGCGTATCTGTTTCAGGTACAATATGCCCTGGAAATGAATGAGTTGAAAAATATTAGTATTAGTTGATTAATAAGATTGGTTCCTGGATAACCACCTTTTCCGAACTGACTCCAGTATTTATATGCGGAATTATTTCTTCTGGCTAAGCTGAGATAGCATCAGGCTCAATCAGGACAAAGCACTTCCATGACAACAGAGACGCTGTTGATAGGTATGCGATTTAGAAAAGATCCTGATTTGAACAGACAGCATTTATGAGCCAGCTTCCCCGATCACAGTATGGGGTACCGCCAGGTAAACTTCAATTACTATTGGACTCATGGATACGATCCGGATCACCCCGTATTGCTGATCCGCTGCGTTGTTGTAAATTCTAAACAGATAAATATCTCCTGCCTGGTATGGTTCCCAATCATCATATTCATCATCTCGATTGTCAGGATTCAGCCACTCACTTTCCAGAATGCCCGGATTGTTTTTCACCCAGCCTTCTACGGTTGCCGGAGATGTATTTATATTTTTGAGGTTTGTATCAACAAAATGGTGAGAAGTATAAAAGCCAAGGTAATCTAGTTTTCCCCACAAGTCTGTATCAAGCTTCACTAGCACTCTGTTGTCGAAGTGCAAAGAGAAATTCATTTTATAGCTTTCTGTTGAATCAATACTGTTTAAATAGTTAAAACTATTCAAGGCACCGTCTTTAGTAGAAAACACGGTAGGAATTTTATCTACATCCGTACCTGCCGAATAGGCAGGCCAAGTGATTTTCCAGGCCTTGGTTTTGGTATGGGCCAGAGCAGGATCTTTTGGAATAAAGGTTTGTTTCAGAATGGTAGGCTGTGGCAGTGTTTCCCCGCCTGGGTTGGGAGCATAGTCGCCTGCATCTTCCCTTTGCCCTGTACTTTTAGAGTTTGCGGGCCTGATGTCCCGGTCTGACAAGGCTTCCTTCTCACAGCCAGAAAAGGAGCATGCAACTGCGCAGCTGAGAAAACAAATAGCTGCTCTTTTAAAGTTGAACATTGTTAGGGTGTAAAACGGGTATTTCTGTGCCTACTCGTTACAGGTTTTTCGGCGTTTACCTTACGAAGGCAAAAGTATAGCAGTCACATCCGAAGCGGTAACACAGATCTCCCAAAGTATAGCACTGATGTAACATCAGGCACAACATCCTGATAATCAGCGCATAAAGTCAATGATTGGTTTAGCAGAATTAAATTATTTTAGAAAGGGAAGCAAGTATTCAGTTTGGCTGCTTTACATATTCAGAAGGAAGCACGCCAAACTGCTCTTTGAAGGATTTGGAAAAATAAGACATGTGGCTGAACCCGGACATATACGCCGCTTCGGCGATCTGGATGCCTGGCTGTTGCAGCAGGTCAGCAGCCTTTTTCAGGCGGATGGTACGGATAAAATCGGAAGCTGACTGGCCGGTTAAGGCAGTGAGTTTGCGGTGAAGTTGCATGCGGCTCATCCCTATTTCGCGCTGAAGGATCTCTACACTAAATTTCTCATCCGTGATGAATTCATTAATGATGCGCATCACACTTTCGAGAAATTCCCCTTCCCGGTCCGGAATGGTAGTGGCGGTGGGTTGCAGCAGTACTTCCCGGCTGTATTTTTTCCGCAAACGCTCCCGTTGCGTGAGCAAACTATGGATGCGGGCCAGCAACTCATCGATTACAAAGGGCTTTACCAGGTATTGTTCAGCCCCTTTCTCAAAGCCTGCCGTTTTAGACTCTGCATCGTCTTTGGCCGTCAGCATGATCACGGGAATATGGCTGGTCAGGTTATCTTCTTTCAGGCGCCGGGTCAGGGTTACGCCATCCATTACCGGCATCATGATATCGGTAATAATCAGGTCGGGTACGTTCTTTCTGGCCACTTGCAAGCCTTCTTCGCCCTGGGTTGCCACAACTACCTGAAAATGGGCGGATAATTGTTTTTTGAGGTAATCTCTGAGTTCGTCATGGTCTTCTACCAGTAAAATATCCGGCCGGGTATCATCTGCTTCTTCTGCTACCAGGGCAGGATTTTCGATTCGCGGACTTGCATCATGTATGGGAGGGCTTGTGATGGTTTGCAGAGGGGGTAAGCTGGCGTATTTCTGGGTTTCGTAGCTCAGAGGCAAACGTACTTCAAAACAACTTCCTTTTTTCTGCTGGCTACTCAAACGGATCGAGCCTTTGCATAGCTGCACGAGTTCTTTGGTAAGGGCAAGGCCTATGCCGGTCCCTTCAAATGCCCTGGTTTGCGAGCTGTCAATCTGGTAAAAGCGGTCGAATATTTTGGATTGCAGGTGCTCAGGTACGCCAAGCCCCGTATCAGAAACCTCTAGCTTAAGCGTACGGCCGGCTTCAATTTCTGCATAGATCTTTACCTCGCCGCCGGAAGGGGTAAATTTGATCGCATTAGAGAGCAGGTTATAAATGATCTTTTCAAGTTTATCGGGATCAAAAGGGACAGTGAGTTCCTGTGCCGGCAGATCGATATGGTAGTGGATTCCTTTATTATCGGCCAGGGCTTTGAATGAGTGAGCGGTATGATGCAGAAAATCAATAATATTTCCGTTTCTCAGGTCCATTTGCAGCATACCCACCTCCGCTTTGGCCAGGTCCAGCAATTGATTGACAAGTTTTAACAGCCGGTGTGCATTGCGTTCCATCATGGCCATCTCTTGTAATGAAATTTCTTCTTCTTTTTTCTGCAAGGGAGCTAGAATCAGGTGCAGCGGGGTGCGGAATTCATGGGAGATGTTGGTAAAGAACCGGGACTTCAGCTGGTCCATCTGTTTGATTTGCTCGGCCTCCATTTGGGCTTGCCGGGCTTTTCGGGCTTCGCCTTCCGCCTGCGTCTGTGCTATCTTACTGGTACAAATGGAAGCGATGGTTTGTAGAGCCTCCAAGTGATGGGGTTGGAAGAAGTTCTTTTCCGGATGTTCGGAGTCTATTACCCCAATTACCTGGTTTTGATGGATTAAAGGAACGGTAATCTCAGAGAACCGCTGCGCATCATCTACTATATATCTGGAATCAGTAGAAGTGTCGCCAATGATTTCAGCCATTCCTGCTTTGGCAACCGACCCCACAATTCCCTGTCCCAAAGGGATTTCCAGGGGCTCCTCAATTAAAAAATCTTTGGGATTTTTAGGGCCATAAGCGGCTTTTTGCACTAAAACGTCGCGCCCGGTATCTACCAGATAGATCACGCAATCGACAAAACCCAGTCTGGCCACGCAATTTTTAGCCACATCCCACAGGATTTCATCTACTTCATTTTTACCAAACAAGGAAGTGGCGAAATAATTGATGGTTTCATCCGTTTCTTTTCTCAATTGAACCTGTTTTTCAAGTTCGGTATTGATGATCTCTATTTCTGCCTTCTGAGAAGAAATCAATTGGTTTTGAAGGGCCAGCTGAGCACCACTTTTCTTCTGAATTCGTAACTTTTGATAATATAAAAACCCAACCAGAAAAAGAAGGATACTGGCCAGTCCTAAAGACCACTTCCAACGGGTTTCAAGCAGGATCTGGTTCTCCAGCAAAGTCATATGAAGGGCTTGTTGTTGGAGTTTCTTGTCCTTCTCACTTACCTCCAGTAAAACTTGCTGGTTCTTGTACGCCCTTATTTTAGCCTCATTCAGTAAACTGTCATCCAGGGCTTTAAAGACTTTGTAATACTTCAGCCCCTGTGCCAGATCTCCCTTTTTCTCAAACACATCCGAAAGAAGTTCGGCAACTTTTGCTTGTAGGCTCAAACTTCCGGAAGAATCGGCAATCGCGTACGCCGAATCGGCCAATTGGATGCTTTTTCCAACATTTCCAGCCTCTGATTTTATTTTTGCCAGTGTGTATAAACTATTAATCCTAATCTCATCCATACCAAGCTTTTCAGCCTCGCTCAAAGCCGTCAATGTATGATGCTCCGCGTTTTTATATTTTTTTCCCAAATAATAGGCATAGCCTAAATTGGACCTTTCTTCCACAGCGTGGGTGTTCATCTTATTGCTTACATAATAATCCAGATTCTTTTCGAAAGCATCTATGGCTTTCGGGTAATCTTTCTGACTAAGATAAAGGGCGGCAATATTTGACTGAAGCGAAGCCAGTTTTTTTAGATTATTGCTTTTGCTATAAATCGCCAATGATTTTTGATAATGCTCCAATGCCTTGTCGGCTTCCTTCATCAAGTCGAAAAGGGTACCCATATTATCAAAGGCGGAGGCCCTGCCAGGCTCTGATTGGAGTGAGTCGTAGATTTTGAGGGATTCCGAATAGAATCGCAGACTTGCCGGGTAATCGCCAAGGCTTTTATATACGATACCTAAATTGTTGTAACTATCACCGGCATATTCTGCATATCCATTTTTCAAGGACAAGGCTAAGGCATTGTTAAAAAATTTAATCGCATTGGAATAATCATCCTGCATCGCCTGGCAAATGCCAAGGCCGGTAAGAGACTTGATTTCAAACCTTACTTCAGCCAGTTTCCGGCTCGCCGAAAGTGCCTGATAGTAGTACTTTTCGGCCAGTTTGATGTCTCCATTGCGCGTTTTGGAGGCCAGAGAAATTAAATCCGATAAATAAGCGGTATCCTTTTTTACCGGATTCAATTGATTTGGCTTTTCAATAGCAGGGAAGGCATACAAATAGGTATTGAAATGTATTAGTAAGATCAGCGTAGCGCAATTAAAAAATAGCAGTCGCGGGAACTGCGATGTTATATGCTTACCTATATTTTTGAAGTGGGGATTCATAGGGATATACTCCAGTACAATTTAGAAAAAAACGGAGTAGATTCTAATCCGGGTATGATCCAATCTAACACTTGGGGTTCACCATAAACCTGAAGGCTTCCATGAAAAGCAGTTCAATGTAAACGGGGCGGCGGTAGAGAAACTCAGGTGTTGACTCCCCGATCGACCAGCGATTGTCTCTCAAAACGACCCGTATTGTGAGAGCAGGGACTTTCCCTGCAGGAGATGGGCGAAGTCGGGATTGTGGGTCGGGTCGGGGAGAGACATAGGAAATACAGATTAAAAGGCAGAGTTGCGGCAATACAATTCTATAGGAACAAACCGTTGGTTGAAAATCAACTAGGAAAAAAATCTTATTGTATTTTTTACAAAAAGATTTCCTTTGTATTCCTAAGCTAATAAATTGTCAGTGCATTACCTTACCCCACCTTCAACGCAAGAACCAATGACCTTTTCATTCCCATGCTTTTGGGCTCACAAGAAGGCCTTTAAAGTAACGCTTACCTTAACCGCGCTCCTAATCAGTTTCATTGGCCAGGCTCAGCAAGCTACTCAGCAGTACCCTTTCCAGAACCCCAACCTGAGCTTTGAGCAGCGCACCACCGACCTGGTTTCGCGCCTGACCTTGGAAGAAAAAGTGCATCAGATGCTCAATTCGGCACCCGCCATTGAGCGCCTGGGTATCCCTGCCTACGACTGGTGGAACGAAGTATTGCACGGCGTGGCTCGCACGCCCTTCCGGGTGACCGTTTTCCCGCAGGCCATCGGCATGGCCGCCACCTTCGATACCAGTTCCCTGAACCGGATGGCGCATTATTCGGCCATTGAGGGAAGGGCTGTTTACAACGAAGCGAACCGTACCGGGAAAACTGGACAACGCTACGTGGGTCTGACTTACTGGACGCCCAACATCAACATCTTCCGCGATCCGCGCTGGGGCCGGGGCCAGGAAACCTACGGCGAAGATCCCTACCTGACGGCCACCCTGGCCAAAGCCTTTGTGCACGGCCTACAGGGCGACCACCCCAAGTACCTGAAGGCGGCGGCCTGCGCCAAACACTTTGCCGTACACAGCGGACCCGAGCCCCTGCGCCACGTATTCAACGCTACCAGCAGCGACTACGACCTCTGGGATACCTACCTGCCCGCATTTCGGGAACTGGTGGTCAATGCCAAGGTGGTAGGCGTGATGTGCGCCTACAACGCCTTCCGCGGGCAGCCCTGCTGCGGTAGCGACGTGCTGATGAACGACATCCTGCGCAAGCAGTGGAAATTCAACGGCTACGTGACCTCCGACTGCTGGGGCATCGAGGACTTCTTCAAATACCACAAGACGCATCCCGATGCCGCTTCCGCTTCAGCCGATGCCGTTTTGCACGGAACCGACGTGGAATGTGGCACCAACGCCTACCATTCGCTGGTTCAGGCGGTGCAGCAGGGGAAAATTACCGAAGCGCAGATCGATATTTCCGTCAAAAAATTATTCCTGGTGCGTTTTCAACTGGGCCTGTTCGATCCGCCCGCCATGGTTCCCTACGCCGAAACCACCGCTTCGGTACTCGAAAGTGCGCCCCATAAGGAACACGCCCTGAAAATGGCCCGGCAGTCGCTGGTGCTGCTCAGGAACGAGGGCAACGTGCTGCCACTGAAGAAGAACCTGAAAAAGATCGCCGTGGTCGGACCCAATGCCGATAATGCCATTGCCGTGCTGGGCAACTACAACGGTACGCCTTCGCAGATTGTGACGGCGCTGCAGAGCATCAAGGCCAAGGTAGGTTCGGGCGTGGAAGTGGTCTATGAAAAAGGCGTCAACTTCACCAACGATTCGCTGCTGCGCTTCGTGGATATCGGCAACCAGTACGCATTTGAAGGTAAAAAAGGCTTTAAGGCCGAATACTTTTCGAACCGGGAGTTAAAAGGCACGCCGCTGGAGACCAGGATGGAACCCGGGGTGGACAACTTCTGGCAAGAAGGCCAGATCGTGACCGGCACACTCAAGGCCTACGATTTTTCGGCCCGTTACACCACCGATTTTACGCCGACGACTACGGGCGAAATCACCTTTGATGTGGAAGGCGACGACGGCTACCGCTTTTTGGTGAACGGAAAGGAAGAACTGAATGCCTGGACGCGCAACCGCTGGGGCAGCAAGCAGTACACCCTGCGGACCGAAAAAGGCAAGACCTACCGCCTGGTGCTGGAATACTACCAGGGCGAGGGCAAGGCTTCCATCAGCCTGAAAGCCGGCCACTTCTATAAATCGGACCTGATGGCTCTGGCCAACCGACTCAAAGATGCTGACGCAATCGTGTACGTAGGCGGCATTTCGCCTCAGTTGGAAGGGGAGGAGATGAAGGTTGATTACCCCGGCTTCAACGGCGGCGATCGGACTTCGATCCTGCTGCCGAAAGTGCAGACCGATCTGATGAAGGCCCTAAAGACCACCGGCAAACCGCTGGTATTTGTGATGATGACCGGCAGCGCGATTGCCGTGCCCTGGGAAGCCAAGAATGTACCGGCCATACTCAACGCCTGGTACGGTGGGCAAGCCGCCGGAACTGCCATTGCCGATGTGCTCTTCGGCGACTACAACCCGGCCGGCCGCCTGCCAGTGACCTTCTACGCCGGTGATCAGGACCTGGCCGACTTCAAGGATTATTCGATGGAAAACCGCACCTACCGCTACTTCAAGGGCGAGCCTTTATTTGGATTCGGGTACGGCCTGAGTTACACGACCTTCAAATACGAAAACCTGAAAGTGCCGACCACCTACCAAAGCGGTGCGGAGGCGAAGGTAAGCGTCAAGGTGACGAATACCGGAAAGTTGGATGGGGAGGAAGTCGTGCAGTTGTACGTAACCAACCAGAACCGAGGGGTAAAAGCGGCCCTGAAGGCCCTGAAAGGTTTCCAGCGGATTGCGCTGAAGGCGGGCGAAAGCAAGGTGGTAGAATTTAACCTCCCCGCCGATACTTTTATCACCGTGAATGCCGATGGTAAAGGGACTGTACAACCGGGCAAATTCCAGATATCGGTCGGTGGTGCCCAACCCGGCACCAGAGCCCCGCTGAGTTCGAATAGTGTGCAGGCGGTTGTTGCGGTGCGGTAGCCTTCTTCATAATAAAACCAACATCCGGCAGATTTTTGAAATCTGCCGGATGTTGGTTTTATTATGAAGTCTTAAAAGGTGTTGCCTAGACACAGCGACACAGTTTGCACTTGCGAACATTACCCGGCGCGATGCTGACGCCACCTAATCGGCCTGCTCACCGCACAACCAACTTCGCAACTGTTCAATCCTTCAACACCATAGCTCTCAATATCCGCCCGATCACGTACTGGATGGCGGCAGTGCCAAAGGCAATCCATAGTTTAGACCTTGGTTTTTTCTCTTTGGCAGGCTCGATGCTAGGGGTAGTTGATCCCGGCTTCATATACTTTTTCATCGGTAGAGTATCCACCAATTGCCAGCTTTCTTCCGGGTCCAAGCGCACCCCGAGCCGGCGTTTAGCAAAGTCGAATGTAAATTCGTTCATCAACTGGTCTTCGGTGAACTCAGCATCGGGCTCATCCGGATTGAACCAGTAGTTTCGGCTTTCGCGTTGGGAGGCAGTGGCATAGATGTCATTTTCTTCAGGAAGACGTTCTACGGCTTCCACCAGCGGATCATTGGATGAAATGGTCTTTAATCGAACTTTTCGGCCATTTTTGAAGAGGGCGTATTCGTGGTAATTCACCACACTGTGGCATGCCACCAGCAGGATTTCCGAATGCGGAAACAGATCCACCAAGCTCCACTCTTCGGCGGTTAGTTCCAGGCTCTTTTTTTGCTTCAGGCTATTGGCGGTAATCGTCGGTAATCAGAATGTTGCCCTGGAGAAAGCCGATGCAGATGGATTTGTCATTCGGATATAGGCATCATCCAGCGTTACTTCTTCAGCGGGCTCGAACCCTTCCTTTCCCAGCGCCCGTAGTATAGCCCGCTCGTCCGAAAGGTTTTGCGGATTTTCAATGATGATCAATGAGGCTTTCCCTTGCTCTCTGCAGCTGATTGGGCAGTAACAGCGGTTTCAGGGATCTCTGTATCAAAGTGGTTCTGCATAGTTTTTGTTGACCCTGACGTCCAATTTGCCTGGTTGAGGGCTTGGGGTAAGATTTGTTGCAGGGTTTTCATAGCTGTATTTGTTCGCATTTAATATCCAATTGCGGGCGGCCGCTTGCCAGTCTCGCATCTCTGCCCGGCCTCCTACTTTCCAACCGTTCGACTGAAAGTAATTGAAGAACTTTTGCGCCTCCAGCTCCGGGTATTGCTGGCTTTGAAAAAAAGCATTGACTGACGCAATTCTTTCAAGTACCGGAGGTAGGTATTGACCGAACCAATCTTAGAAAGCTGCATTCCTTCCTGTCGGGCAATGGAGATCGGATTGCGGAAATGATGCAGGTTCCAGAGACTGAAAAGCGAAATGTACAGACTCACGTGATGAGGCGTTAACCGGTCATCAGTTGCTATTTGATCCATCCATCCGATGAAATGCTTGATGAAGTTCATTCCTTGGCATTCCTATCGGAACTTATGATGAATACGATTCTCTGCCAGCATCTTTACGATATCCGCATAATCGTAAAATATGACTCCGCCGATCTTGGTAAAGGGAAGCGTACCATTGACGCGTAGGTTTTGCAGGGTACCAGGAGAAATGCCCAGCATCTTTTTACCTTCGTAGGACTTGATCCATTTTTTAGCGGGTTGTCCTCCTTGTTCCTGAAGTAGTTTTTTGATCTCGCTCAGCAGTTCGAGTTTGAACTCGCGCAAGTCGTCGGTGGTGATAATTTCAGCTGCCATTGGTTTTGGTTTAGTTTAGTGACAGCAAAACAAGGCAGTAAAGCAGTGGCTATCCAGTCACGGGGGTCACAGGACCCCAGGTAGGTGATTGACTTTCAATAGGTTTTATTATTAAAATAGGTTGATTGAGTGTTCTTCTCATTCCAGCTTCATAGCTTTTAAATGGTATTGCTTGTATTTACCCACCACGCCTAAATAGTGAAAACAGAATCCAAATCAGGCCAATTACAATGGTTATGCTCAACCCGCAGGTATTAGTCGTGGCTGCAAAAAGAGCCAAACCAGTACTATCAAGCTGAAAATACGTGAAGGCAGGACCTGATGGTCTGGCCGATGGAGGTGTGAAATAATGACTATCTAATCCGCAAGTATCCGTATCTAACATGGACCGTCCTGCTCAGTATAAATTCCTGGATAAGCCCTTAGATGAACTTCATCTGAGTCCCGAACTCAATGAGGTATTGACCAGTAATGGAATCAACTCTATGCGGGAGGTGGTGGCGATGGAGACTTACCAATTGTTGCAGCTGCCGGGCTTTGGGTACCGCATGCTTTACGAATTCATTGCTTTGTTGAAGCAACATAACGCCGTTCATTTGTTGAAAGAATAAACTACAGGTAGCATAGTAGAAATTGATTAAGGGCTACTATTGGCTTGATTACGACATCTAAACTCTATCATTTTACCCTGTGCCCACCTGTCGGCCTGTAAACCTCCGCTTAGAAGGCAGAAATGCGAGGGTGTTGCCCAATAGGTGCTACTTTCGCAGACCATTTTACCTTACCAACCGTTCGTTTTTGCCAAATGGCAAATGCAGTGAAAATAACTCCGACTACCTTGCGCTTATGAAAGAATTTATCCAATACACCTTGCAGTTTGGGAATTTAAACCAACAGCAGATGGATTTGATTTCCAGGAAGGGAATTGAATTAAGGCTTGGCAAAGACGACTACTTTTCGGAAGCCGGAAAAGTTTCCAGACAAGTGGGATTCATCGTGGAAGGCATTACCCGGGTGTGCTACTATAATAACAAGGGCGAAGAAATCACCAAATATTTCATTGATGAAAACAACCTGGTGGTCGATATCGAGAGCTTTGACAATGAAATCTGCTCCTCGGCCTACGTGCAGGCCTTGACCGATTGCCGGCTCATTTGTTTTGCCAAGAAGGATTGGCAGGAGCTTTTACAGACCATCATTGGATTTGACACCATTGTCCATCGAATGATTGCAAAAGCCTTGATTCAAAAAGTAGAACGAAGAAGCCCGCTGGTAACGGAAGATGCCACGGAACGCTACTTGAAATTTCTGGACATCTATCCCAACGTGGCCAACCGGGTTCCGCTCGCTTACATCGCCTCCTATTTAGGCATTACCCAATCTTCCCTGAGCCGAATCAGAAAAAACATCAAGTGATTCGCTTTTTGCCAAATGGCAAATGATTTCATTGTTAAGCTGATCATTTTTGCCCTGTCAAATTTAAAACAGCACAAAAATGAAATCAGTACTTATTACCGGAGCCAACAAAAGCATTGGCTTGGAATCGGCCAGACAACTATTACAGAAAGGCTACTATGTGTATTTGGGAAGCCGAAATCTGGAGAATGGCCTGGAAGCCGCCCTCCAACTCCAAGCCGAAGGGCTTACCCAGGTGGAAGCCATCCAAATTGATGTAGCAGACCAGCAATCGGTTGATGCGGCCCGGGCCCAAATCGGGCAAAAGACCGCCGTCTTGGACGTGCTGATCAACAATGCCGGCATTAGCGGGGTTGTACCCCAAAATGCGCTGGAGGCAGGGATTGATAACTTCAAAAGTGTATTTGATACCAATCTGTACGGGGTGGTCAGAGTTACCCAAGCTTTTATTGATTTGTTGCGGAAATCGCCCGAACCCAGAATTGTCAACGTCAGTTCCAGTGTGGGTTCGCTTTCCCTGCAAAGCGACCCGAACTGGCGATTCTACCACCACGCCAAATTTGCCATCTACTCCTCGTCCAAATCGGCGCTGAATATGTACACGGTCCACCTGGCGTACGAATTGCGGGATACAGCTTTCAAAGTCAACGCCATTGACCCCGGCTACACCAAAACCGATTTTAACCATCATCAGGGAACCGGAACGGTGGAGGATGCCGCTGCTCGGGTGGTGAAATATGCGGTCATGGACCAAAACGGACCCACAGGAAAATATTTCAGCGAAGAAACCAATCCCCAAACCGGAGAGATTCCCTGGTAAAAGAAAAGCAGTACCTAACCCTGTATTGCCACAATGGGAGTAAGCCTACGAGCAATCAGCCTTGCGTGCTATTGAGTCGTAGGCTTATTTTTTTACTGGGCGGCTATTTCAGCCGAATGATGTTGAGCATGGCAAAAAGTATTTCCTTTATTTTTTCTTTGGTACTCTGTTCAACATTGTAATATTATAATGCTCGTTGATGGGTAAGTCGGCCACTTTCCAATAATAATAGCTGTAGATGCGGTTACTGGACTGTTGGCAAAGAGGACAGACCCCAATAGAGTAGTGACTGATTAGCCTCAATCGAATGATTTGCTGGGATACGCTACTATCGCATATGGCAAATTGGGACGGGAAAAGCAGGCAAGTTTCCATGCTCACTTAACAAGAGTTCATCCTGCTTTTCACCAAAAATGATGAAGAACCAAGTCCACTATCAAATTTGGTTTAAAAGCCAAAAAGTATTTGTGTGATAGAGGCACTTATTGTTGAAAGTCAATAAGGGTGGGTAGTTCATTGAATTGAGGGGTAGACATGAAATAAAAATGGCCGGATTCTGCACTTACTCAGTTGAGCTTGCACAAAGTAATTCAGGTAAAGGTAAAAATGGAGCGCTGGTAAATCTACCGGGCCCCGGCGTGGCCGACCAGGCGGCTCTTGTTCCATCCTCTATTTTTACGGGGGAACACCAAATTATCATTTGACAAGCCTTACAATGGGTAGTGAAAAGCTATCCTCTTTAAGGATTTTCCATCAAAAGCCTCCACTTTTGGTGGTAGTCGTTTACTTGCACGCAGAATTAAGAGGGATTTGGTGGTTTTTTGCCAATTTTGAATCTCAGTAAGATTTCTATCCCTAACCCCAGAAAATTCATGCTTTTCGAATGCATCGGCTGGACCGGTACGGTCTTCTTCATTGTTTCTTATGCATTGCTGAGTTTGAATAAGCTGCGGGCGGATACGCTGCTTTATCGGGCCATGAATGCAGCCGGTGGCTTGTGTCTGGTGATTAACGCGCTGCACTTGCGTGACCACCCAAACCTGGTCGTCAATGCCCTATGGATGGGAATCAGCCTGTACGCAATGATTATTCGTCCAACAAAGTAGGCGCGTGTCTGAATTGTAAAAGGCTCATTGCAAGCTGCTTGTATTCCTTTAATTTTTCGAAGTATTCCGCTTTGTCCTCCGTCAGACTCAGGTAGTAATACGCCCCCTCTACAATAATAAAGATCTGGTCGGCCGTTTTGCGCGGGTCGGCCATTGTCAATAAACCTTCCTTTACGCCTTCTTCCAACAGGGACGACAGAAAATGCCGCAGTGAATCGTGGACGCTTTTATAGCGCGATTTGATCTTTTCGTTTCGAAAAATGAGTGCATAGCAACTGTAAAAAACGCCGTCATCGAAAAGCAGATTCCATTGTTTGGAGAATAAGATGTCCACCACGCAAAGGATGCGGCGGTAACTATCCGGCTCACTTCCACCCTGTTCAAATAAAACTTGGTAGCGCTCCAGGTTGTACTCAATCAAGGCAACAATCAATTCTTCGCGCGTATGAAAGTAATGAATGATTAGGCTGGGTGGAATGCCCAGTCGATGAGCCACTTTGGAAATGGAAGCATTTTCTAACCCTTCTAGCCGGCTTACCTCATAAAACGCTTCTACAATTTCCTTCTGTCGGAGGTGTTTGATGCTTTTGCGTCCCATAAATGAAAACAAAGATACCCTTTTTCCGGTGCGACGGGTAGTGAAAATTAATTGAACGTTCATTCAATCAAAATTAACAGTCGGGTAATGAAAACATAACCCGAATCCGCGCAGCAATTTTTAAAAGTCGCCCAAATTTGAAAGCCGAAAATGTCCAGCCGGAAATCGCCGATCAGCGCCGGATGTCCTACGGGGGATTCAGTTTTCAGCATCTGCTTCCTCGGGTGTCTAATTCATTATCAGTGCCAATAAACCAATCAGATCCCATATCCTTATGAGCGAACAAGTACGTATTGTCAACCGACTGATCCGAAAGGCGAAACTGCTGCTTTTCTTCCCGCTGCTCTGGAGTAGCGGCGTTTTAGCGCAGGAAGGTACCGTCAGCGGCGTGGTCACCTCCGCTAGGGAGGCAACGCCGATTCCGGGTGTAAACGTGGTCATCAAAGGCAGCTTATCCGGCACCGTGACCGATGCAGAAGGGAGGTACAACCTGAAAGTGCCTTCTTCGGCAGCCGTGATGGTGTTTTCTTTCGTCGGCTATGCAACCGTTGAACGAACCGTGGGCAGCCAGAGCGTGCTGGATGTGGTGCTGGAGCCGGACAGCAAACAATTGGAGGAACTGGTCGTAACGGCCCTGGGCGTGGAACGGGCGCAAAAGGAACTGGGTTACGCGGTACAGGAGGTAGAAGGTGCGCAGTTGCAAAAAGCCAAGGAACCCAACCTATTGAGTTCCCTTACCGGTCGCGTGGCCGGCCTGACGGTTCAGAATGCCACCGGATTGTTTGAAAATCCCCAGATTCAGTTGCGCGGAGCCAAGCCGCTGATTGTAATCGATGGCATTCCCAATCCCAATGCCGATCTGTGGGAAGTGAGTTCCGATGACATCGAAAGCGTCAACGTGCTGAAAGGCGCGACCGCTTCGGCATTGTACGGTTCGATCGGTCGGGATGGTGCCATTATGATTACCACCAAACGGGGTGGTATCGAACGAACCCAGGTTCAGGTTAATTCAAGTACGCTGTTTCAGCCGGGCTACATCCGCATCCCGGAAGTGCAGAGCGTGTACGGAAACGGCAACAATGGCCGGTATGAATACGTCAATGGTTCGGGCAGCGGGCCGGAAGGCGGCGGCTGGATCTGGGGACCCAAACTGGACCAGCGCGATCCGTCGACGCCGAGCGGATACGTAGAAGTACCGCAGTACAACAGTCCGATTGACCCGGCCACCGGCAAGTTAGTTCCCTTACCTTTCATTTCGCGCGGCAAAGACAATGTGCGGAATTTTTTCCAGACCGGACTCATCAGCAATAACAACGTAAGCGTAACGGGCGGTAATGAAAACGGCAATTTCCGCGTATCAACGTCTCACCTCTACCAGAAAGGACTGGTACCGAATACGGATTTGAACATTACGACCTTCGGCGTATCGGGCGGGTACAAATTCACGGAGAAACTGCGGGCCGACGCCTCTCTGACCTACAATAAACAATACACCGATAATTACCCCGAAACCGGCTACGGGCCGCCTAACTACCTCTACAACCTGGTGCTGTGGACCGGTACCGATATTGACGTGCGCGACCTGCGCAATTACTGGCTAGAAGGTCAGGAAGGCATTCAGCAACGGCATTACAATTTGTCGTGGTACAACAATCCGTACTTCCAGGCCTACGAATTGCTCCGGGGTTACAACAAAGACAATACCTACGGGCAGATCACGCTCAACTACCAGTTGCTGCCCCACCTGGATATTCTGGTGCGTTCGGGCGTTAATATGTACGCACTGGATCGTTCGTACAAAGAGCCGAAAAGTTATATCCGCTACGATAAGAAGTCCTTGGGAGATTTTTACCTCACCAGCACCAACAACTTTAATATGAACACCGATTTTATCGTGTCGTACAACCAAGAGGTGAGCGAGAACTTTTCGATCAAAGCCGCCGTTGGAGGAGCCAACCGCTTCCGAAATTTTCGGACGCAAAGCGTGAATACCGATGGACTGGTGGTGCCCGGTTTCTACAACCTGAGTAATTCCGTCAATGCCCTGACGGGTACGAACCGCAGTGAAGAGGAAAAAGTAAACAGCCTTTACGCCACCCTCGATTTCGAAATCCTGAAGTCGTTGTTTGTGGGTGTCACCGGGCGCAACGATTGGGTATCGACCTTACCCCTGGAAAACAATTCTTTCTTCTATCCCTCGGTTTCCTTTGCCGGAGTCGTATCCGATCTGGTCCGTTTGCCCAAGCCCATCAGTTTCTTCAAAATCCGATCCTCCTGGTCGCGGGTATCAAGCGGCATCATCCCCGATCCCAACAACCCCGGTACTTACAATCCGTACAGCCACCTTGAGGCCTATAGCCCGGGCGTGAACTGGAACAACAACCCGTCGTTGACTTTCCCGGGCAGCCGCCTGAACCCCAATATTTCACCCCAAACGTCGGATTCCTGGGAACTGGGTACGGACGTACGGTTTTTCGGCAATCGGCTCCGGCTGGATGCGACGTATTTCCGCATCCGGGATTTCAACAACATTACCACCGTACCGGTATCGGGTGCTTCGGGTTATACCTCGCGGCTCGAAAATGGCAACGAATTCGTTCGGAGAGGGGTAGAACTGATGCTTTCGGGTACGCCATTAAAGAGTGGTGATTTCAGTTGGGACGTGAATGTGAACTGGAGTTTGTACCGGCGCACGCTTACCTCCATTTTTGGCGGGGCCGAACGGCTGAATTTCCTGAGCGTAGGGGAACGAACCGATGCCATTTACACCTCCGTCTGGGCACGTTCTCCGCAAGGCGAAGTGATTCACGGCGCCAACGGGTTTCCGCTGAAAGATCCAGTTTCCCGCAAAGTCGGCCACCGCGATGCCAACTGGATGTATGGCATTCAGAACACATTCCGCTACAAAGACCTCAGCCTGAGTATTTTGTTCGACGGCCGGGTAGGGGGACAACTCTATTCCACCACCATTCAGAAAATGTACTGGGGTGGCACGCATCCCAACACGGTCAACCAAGACCGCGACCGCGCCAACGCCGGCGAAGCCACTTACTTAAGTCCGGGCGTGGTACAGACGGGCGGTTCGGTCGCTTACGATGACAAGGGCAACATCACCAGCGATACCCGCACGTTTGCGCCCAATGAAACGCGCGTAAATTACATCTCCTACGCCAAAAGTTACTACAGCGGCGATGTGGAAGAGTCGGGCTTTTACGACGCTACGTTCGTGAAGCTGCGGGAAGTAGTATTCAGTTATACCCTGCCCAGCAAGTGGATGAGCAAAACCTTCATCCGGAATGCGTCCGTGTCCTTCATTGGCCGGAATCTGTTGCTCTGGGCCGATATTGACCACATCGATCCGGACCCGGGCGCGGATAACCTGCAAACGCCGTCGGCCCGCAACGTGGGTTTCAACATCAACCTTACTTTCTAAATGCGCCCTCCTATGAAGAAGATTTTGTTTTCCATACCCTTGTTGTTGCTGTTGGTGAGTGCCTGCAAGGATTTTGAAGAACTGCAACTGGACCCTAACCGGGCGGTGGATGCACAGCCCAGTCTGTTGTTGACCGGTATTGAGGTGGCGGCATTCAACCAGGTATCCCTTTCGCCGACGGTGGCATCCCGGTACGCAGTCTTTACCGATGGCACCGATCCGCTGCAATACTACGGCTGGCAACGGGCGGGCTACGAACGGTACGATCAGTTGCGGCAGGTGGTAAAAATGGAAGAAGAAGCCCGGCGGTTGGGTCAGGAAAATTATATCGCCCTGGCTCAATTTTTTAAAGCCTACTTTTTTGTCGACCTCACGCAACGGTTTGGCGATGTGCCGTATTGGGAGGCCTTGCAGGGCAACGAAGATAAATTTACACCCACGTACGATCGACAGGAAGACATTTACGCCGATGTACTCACGCAACTGACGGAAGCGAACAACCTGCTTTCCGCCGACAAAGGGGAAATCAGCGGCGATGTGATTTACGGCGGCAATATTGACCGCTGGAAAAAGCTGATCAATTCCTTCAAATTACGCGTCCTGATGAGCCTTTCAGCGAAAGAGGGAAATGCGCGGCTAAACGTGAAAGAACAGTTCCGGCAAATTGTGGAAAATCCGGCACAGTATCCCGTTTTTGCGTCCAACGAAGACAACGCCGCCCTGCCCTATTACGACCGCGACGGCAACCGCTACCCGTATTTCAACAATAACTCGATCAAAACGGCGTATTACCTGGATGAGTCGTTCGTAAATCTGTTGAAAACGCGGCAGGACCCAAGGCTGTTCAGCTTTGCCGATCCCGAATTCCGGGCGGTCAACGCTGGAATGAATGCCGCTGATTTCAATGCGTACGGCGGGCTGGCGGGCGATGCATCACTGGCACAGAACATTGTCCGGCTCAATGCGGGCGAAGGTTCGCCCTTTGATAAAAGGTTTTATAATGATCCGGTGAATGAACCGTCGCTGGCCTTGGGTTACGCCGAAGTAGAATTTACCCTGGCCGAAGCGGCGCAACGGGGTTGGACTGCCGGCGATGCGGCAGTGCACTACGCCAACGGCATCCGGGCTTCGATGGAGTACTATGGCGTGGCCGACGGGACGACCAATGTCTACCTGACCCGTCCGGAAGTGGGGTACAATCCAGCCCGAGGCCTGGAGTTGATTGCGACGCAGAAGTACCTGGCCTTTTTCATGAATTCGGGCTGGGAACCGTTCTATAACCAACGCCGCACGGGATTTCCCACCTTCAGTGCCAGCGGCGAAGGAGTAGTCAACCAAGGTCAAGTACCCAAACGGTGGATGTATCCGGAGGCAGAGCTCAACCTCAACAAAGCCAACGTTCAGGAAGCGATTAATCGGCAATTTCCCCAGGGAGACGACATCAACGGCGTAATGTGGCTGCTGGTGCAGGAATAATGCGCGCGAAAGTAACCCTAATGAAACACCCCAGGAAAGGCTCAGAAAGCCTTTCCTTTTTTCAATAAACCATCCTCTATGCATTATCATTTTCTACGCATCCTGATTGGGGTGCTTTGGCTGCCCGTAAGCAACGTGACGCTTGCCCAGAACCCGGTGCGCAAAGTGGTTTTCATCCTGGCCGACGGGATACCTGCCGACGTGCTGGAACGCGTGCCGACGCCACACCTGGACAGTCTTTCGAAAGCTGGCCGGTACATGCGCGCCTACGTCGGGGGCCAAAAAGGAGGCTACTCGGAAAGTCCGACGATTTCGGCGGTGGGCTATAATAGTCTGCTGACGGGTACGTGGGCGAACAAGCACAACGTCTGGGATAATGACATCAAGGAGCCCAATTACCACTATCCTACCATTTTCCGGTTGTTCAAAACGCAGTATCCCCAGAAAAAAATAGCTGTTTTTTCCAGTTGGCTCGACAACCGGACAAAACTGGGTGGCGAAGGGCTGGCGCAGACGGGCAATCTGCGGTTCGATTACCACGCCGACGGCTACGAACTGGATACGGTTGCCTTTCCGCACGATAAAGAACGGGATTTTATGCATCGGATTGATACAAAAGTAGCGGGAGAGGCCGCGGCCCACATCCGTCGGCAGGCACCGGATCTTTCGTGGGTATACCTGGAATACACCGACGACATGGGCCATATGCACGGCGACAGCGAAACGTATGACAGTGCGGTCAGGAAGCTGGATGCCCAGATCGGAAAAATTGCCCAGGCCGTCCGCTATCGGCAGCAACAATTCAAGGAAGAATGGCTGATTTTTGTCACCACCGACCACGGCCGGGATGAGCAGACGGGTAAGTCGCACGGTGGGCAGTCGTTCCGGCAGCGCAGCACCTGGATCGTGACCAATTATCCGCAGGTAAATAATTACGCCCGTTACTATACGCCCGGCATTGTGGATATTATGCCCAGCATTGCCCGGTTTCTGAACCTGAATATTCCTCAGGAAGTGAGCCGCGAACTGGATGGCACGCCTTTGATCGGCCCGGTTTCGCTGGCCGATGTGAAAATAAACCACTTTCAAAATAAGCTGGACATCTCCTGGAAAGCATTAGAATTCAAGGGGATGGTAAAAATTTGGGTCGCCACCACCAATGCCTTCCAGACGGGGGGGAAGGATTCCTACCACTTCTTGGCCGAGGTGCCACTCCGGCAGGGATACGCTTCCATTCCTACAGTCAACCAGCCTTCCGATTTTTATAAAATTGTGGTGGAAGGCCCGGCCAACCGCGTCGTAAAATGGGTAGTAGTAGGAGAACAGTCGCCCAAGTGAGGTGTGGCTGACGTTTTTCCCGCAAATGGACCGCCTCCTTTACGCCTTTGAAAGATGCTTTTTCTGATAGTCGATCCGCTTGTTTCACTTTACCTCTGGTTCCCGTCTTTATTCGGCAACCACCATTTTCCGGGAGGACGCCGGCACCCCGTGCACCACCAAAGTGTAAATGTAAAGGCCCGTCTGCAAACCCGTCGCATTCAACTCTACCTGTCAGCTGGCGGAAGGAGAGCAATCAAAAAAACCGTTAGAAAAGGAATCTGGTTTTCATTTCTGATGAATCAGCGGTTGATTTTACTCATACTCCAACGTATTCACTGTTTCCCGAATGGATTCCTTCCTACCTACATCATTTTTTTGGGCACGTAACGGGTGAAAGAAAGGACATTTTTCTCTTTCTGGATGCCTTCCGCTTCCAGCGTTTTGCGAATCCGGGGCACACCGATCCAGGCACTCCCACTGCCGGTTGCATCCCGGACGTGAAGTTGCAAGAGTAAAGTGGAGCTTAGTATCCCTTATCCGAGGAAGCGGAAAATTTATTCTTGTACACTTCCAGGCACCTATTGACCTCCCGGTTTAGGGCAGACGAAGCAGGACCTTATCGTTTTTTCCTGGGGCAACCATTGAAAGCCAGTAGGTAAAATAGCCAAGGGTGTCAAGAAGCCTGCGGATTGGGCTGACTAGGGAACAGGTAACCCACACCTTTTAGTGTAGCAATGTAACTCTCCCAATCTTTTCCCTCAGCTTGCGCACGTGCACGTCCACAGTACGGGCTCCTACCGCACTCGTGCGCCAGACACGCTCAAGTAACTGATCCCGCGAGAAAACCTGATTGGGATTTCGGACCAGAAAGTGGAGCAGTTCAAATTCCTGCCTGGGCAACTCGATCCGGCGACCCGCCTGATGCAGAGTGTAGGCCCTTCGACTGAGCGACAATTCACCCAGCACCAGGGGATCTTCCTCGGGAGGGTTTGTTTGCCCGGATCAGTGAAAAGTGCGTCCAGCCGACTGGTCAGCGCCAGGGGCTTGATGGGCTTAGTCAGGAAGGCGTCGCGCTCTGAAAAGCCGCCACCTGCGTGTACTCCTCGGAACGGGCCGTCAGGAATACAATCCAGAATCAGCACATGCTTGGCGGTTGACATTAGTAGCGTATAAGTGAAAGTGTTGGTGACGGTCACCTACCTTTTGATGCTTGCTCACCCAAGGAAGGATGCATTCTAAGCTTACTATAAAGTAAAGCTTTTTGGGGAATCGCATTTGTCCGCAGGCCCGCAACGGGTTCAGGCACCCCTTTATCTGCCAACTACTGCTGATTAAGAGCAGTGAACCAAGAGGAAGGTGTAGCAATAACTACCACTCATTAGATCAATCTAAAGTTTTTGTTTACCAGTCATTTACGTCACTTCAACGCCACCATTTACCGGACTTCACCTTTGTTAACCAGTAGGATGAAAAAACAGGCAGCTCCTGGGTGAGCGCTACCTGTCGCAGCCGGTTTAAAGGCGAATGTAATGACATCGGCCACGCTTGTATGCTTCAGTGAATTTTGTTTGTTGCCGCCTGATACATACCGCACACCTTTTTGTCAAAGCTATTTTCATTTTGGCCGAGGGCGGCCCCGCCCGGTTCGTTTGTAGTCATCAACATAGTACAAAATAACTTTTTTAGCTTTAATATCCTGAAATTGAAACGTCAATGCTATTTCAAATCAATTGGAGTAAAAACTTTTTAACGGATTCCGGTAGGTAACGCTTTTATTAGGATTGGTTTTTATTCAGGGTTCAACTCTTACACAAACAATGAGGTATTGAAAAAAGAGGCGGCCAGAATATCTATTTCTGGCCGCCTCTTTGTGGTGCAATGTTGGTTTAATATCCTGAGTTTTGCACTAAGAACCCTTTTTCACTGGAAGCACCGTCGATGGCTCTTTGAGGGATCGGAAACAATCTTTTGTGCACATCACTATCGGTTTTACCCGTCCAGTTTCCTTCGTATTTGCCGAACCGTATTTGATAGTTTCTTCTCAGGCCCTCCCAGTACAGTTCAAATCCGCTTTCACGGTACAACACATCCAGATCAATGGCACTCAACGCCGGCGGCGTTTGTGCCGGGCGGGCATTTCTGGAAGTGCGTAAGGTATTGACATCTTCCAAGGCCCCGGCGTTGTCGCCCTTTCTCAGCTTGGCTTCTGCCCGCATCAGATAAATCTCTCCCAACCGGATTAAGACCAGATCCACACTACTGTAGGAGCAACAATTAGTACCCGTACGGCTAAACTGGTATTTTGAAAACCTGGAACCGGTATTGTGCAGACTCCCCTGTTCCGTAAAATCGACGTTGAGGGTATGATCGACATAGCGAAGGTTGGCACCACTGGTTCTCCTATTGATAACGGGATATATCCTTACCTTTCCGTCATCGCAAGTCATAATTCTACCTCCCGCATCTTTTCTGGGACCCCAGATAACTCCACGAAGAATGCCTCTGTCCATTTCAAAAGTTTTAGCATCTACGCAATAGTAATGATTGCCATCATTGGCCGGGGTTACGCCGGTCAGGTCTTTCAGTCCTTCCGGTATAATGGTATTCTGCTGGTAAAAGCGGGCATCGGCAGTAGCCCCATCCACACTGCCGTAGGCATCAGCCCAGGTTTGGATAAAATCAGGAGTGGCTGCCGCGGCATCGGTCCCCCGGGTGTTGGGGAATTCCGGTCTCGGAACCTGGTCTCCGGATATGGACCAATAGGCCCATCGCTGGTGTTCGTTTTCCAATACACCGCGTTGGTCAAGGGCAAATATCAGTTCCGAATTGGAATGGTTATCATCGTTGAACAATGCGAAATATTCGGGCGACAAGGCGTGAGATCCCGAAATAATACTGTTGGTATACTGGATCACTTTATCCATATCCTCCTGCCTGAAGTTGGGCGTTCCATACGGATCGCGGTAAACGGCCGCATTCAAGTAGAGTCGAGCCAGCAAGGCACTCACGGCATCTTTGTTAAGCCTACCCGGACCGTTGGTATTGTTCATCACATTCACAACCGACAAAAGCTTGCCTTCAATATAATCGATTGCCGGTTGTCCCCTCAGTATTTCGGATACCTGATCCGAACGCTCTTTCTTGAAAACAAGACCCCAGTTATCGAGTGCCAGCATATTGAGGTAGGCATTCATGGCGATCATTTCATTTAGTGCATCTGCGGCGGCGGAATTGCCCTTCCCAACTTCCGCCTTCAGTCTCTCCTCGGCAAGTACTGCTCTCGACAGACATAACGTGATCGAGGTCCAGGTATCACTCACCAACCCATTGCTGGGAGTCATCAGGTGCTGGTGGACCGCAATAAACTTGCCTCCGTCATACCAGTCGGTACCGCCGCGGTAAGGAAGGATGGCCTCATCGGAGGCAATCTCCTGCAATCCAAAATTATACGTATGAAACCATACCTGACGGAGCAGACCATATACGGGGGCTATCGATCCATTGACCACTTCGGCCTGGCCGGTTCCGGTCAGCGACTCATCCAGAATCTCTTCATCCAAGGTGGTGCAACCGAAAAAGGTGAGTAAAAAGATGGCTATCGGAAGTACTCTATTCAATCGTATATTTTTCATCTGTTTTCTTTTTCTGAGTGATGGTAAGAGAATGGTTCGTTGGCTTTCTAGAAGGTGGCATTCAGGCTGATCAAAAATGTTCTTGCCTTCGGATAAGTGAAATAGTCTATCCCAAAGGTCTGGATGCCTCCCATCGTCGATCCGGTATTGATCTCCGGATCGAATCCGGAATAATCGGTTAGTACGAACAGATTTTGACCGGTTACCGACAAACGGATATTCCGGACAACATTTGCCAATCCGATCTTCTCCGGGGATAGGTTGTAGCCCAGCGTTGCGTTATTCAGCCTCAGGAAAGAGCCATTCTCCAGGTAGCGGGTAGATACGGTATTGGCGTTTGAAATAGCCTCATTGGGATACTGGACCGCAAAATCCGAGGTGTTGTTGGACTTGGTCAATTGTGCCTTGGTAAACAGGCTCATAGCCGTATGATTGTAGACCTTGTTTCCGGCTACGCCATTGAAGTTGATACCCAGGTCAAACCCTTTGTACTTGAAGTTCAGGTGATACGCGTAGAGGAATTGGGGGATGGCACTGCCAACCACACGACGGTCATTGTCCAAAGTTGCACCGTCGCTATTAGCGTCCCTAAACCTGTTGAGGCCGTTATCGCCGATGCCCTCAAACTCAAACATGTAGAACGCGCCGATTGGCTCATTATTGATGTAGCCATTGATGGTCGCACCGGTTTGTCCCGAACCCTGGGCCGCTCCTGTGGTCAGCACCGAGTAGGGCGAGTCCTTTACCTTGTTCTGGATGTAAGTAACGTTCCCACCGATATTGTAGGAGAAGGCGCCACCGATTGTACCATTGTAATCCAGGGCCAACTCGATCCCATTGTTCTGGATCTTCATATTCCGGATATTGGTCCAGTAGGTGGCGGTAGGCTGAACCGGATCGGCGGGCGTTACTTCCAGGAGTATATTGGACGATTGCTTGTTGAAATAATCCAGCGTTCCACTCAACCGGTTCTCGAAGAGTCCGAAGTCAATGCCCGCATTGAACTGGGTAGACACTTCCCATTGCAGATCCGGGTTCGCCAAACGCGTATACACAATGCCGTACGGGTAACCGCCGATGGCAGTGGCATTGGGAGTCAAGGGGTACGTATTAAAACTCTGACCACCGGTGATCAACCGATCTTCCGCGTAGCTGGCTTTCGTGATCTTGGAAGGAATCTCCTGGTTACCCGTCTGCCCCCAGCTGGCCCGCAACTTCAGGTTACTGACAAACGAACTGGCCATAAAATCCTCGTTGCCGATGTTCCATCCCGCGGCAACCGAAGGGAAGTAACCATATTTGTTGTTGGCTCCGAACTTGGAGGATCCATCGGCCCGAAGGGTGGCCGTAAACAGGTATTTGTCCTTGAACGTGTAGTTAACTCTTCCGAAGAAGGATTGCAGCTCGTTCTTGACAGCAACCCCATTGACCGACGTAGGAAAGGCCGTGGTACTGGTTTGGTCCTGGTACTTCGGTTCGATGTTGTTGTTGGCGAAGCCGTTGTAGGTAAACGTTCTACCTTCCTCCAAAAAACTTTGGTAAGAGTGACCAGCCAATACAATCAGGTTGTGCGCATCGTTCCGCCAGTTGTAGGTGAGGGTATTTTCCACCAGCTTGTTGGTGTTTGCGCCGATGAGCGTGGACAGGGATCCGTTTGAAACATTGGATTCGTTGACGACCGCCGGAAAAGGTTTGTACTGCTGGTCCCGGTTGGTAGCCGAATAGTCGACGCCCAGATTCAGTTTGTATACCAGGCCGTTAAAAAGTTCAACGGACGGGGAGATGGTGGCCAGGATTCGGTTGTTGACGGCCTTGTCGCTGAAGATTTGGTACCTTTTCAATGGATTCAGGTTATTGGTGGGCAGCAACGTGGGCTCACCATCGGTATAGGCCGGAACTGTAGGGTTCAAACTGAGCATGTCACTGATGGTGGAACCGATGCTCGGGCGTAAATTTTCGGTGTGGGACGCCGTCAGGTTATAGTCTACGTTCAGCCGGCCGTTGAATGCCTTCTGACTCATGTTCAGCTTGCCGGAATAACGTTTCAGGTTGCTGTTCTTCAGGATTCCTTCCTGGTCCTGATAGCCCACGGATGCGTAGTAAGAAAACTTCTCGGTGGCCGCACCGCCAATGGATAAATCAAGCTGTTTGGACAGGCCGGTTTGGGACAATTCGTCCTGCCAATCCGTGTTTCCCCCGCCGTCAACCAACGTACCACCATTGGCTTGTACCTGCCCGCGAAACGCGTCGGCACTGAACACGCCTATTTTCCTGGATAAGGACGACCAGGCCGAGGACGCCGAAAAGCTCATTTCCGTCTTTCCGGATCTTCCCTTCTTAGTTGTAATGACGACCACCCCATTCGATGCCCGGGATCCGTATACTGCGGTGGCACTGGCATCCTTCAGCACGTCGATACTTTCGATATCGTTGGGGTTGAGAAAGTTCAGCGGGTTGGTATCGACGCCCTGGGACGAATTGTCGAGCAAGAAGCCATCGACCACATAAAGCGGCTGCGTTCCGGAACGCAAGCTCCCGATACCCCGAATGATGACATTCTGAGCAGCGCCGGGCTCGCCGCTTGCACTCGTTACGTTTACGCCCGAAACTTTCCCTTGCAGAAGCTGCCCCGGATTGGTTACGACCCCCCGATTGAAGCTTTCACTCTTCAAGGAACTGATGGCACCGGTCACATCGGATTTTTTCTGCGTACCGTAACCCACCACGACGACCTCATTCAGTTGTGAAAGATTGGGGGTTAGTTGAACCACCAGTGATGATTGCCCGTTCACGGAAACTTCCTTCGGATTATATCCTACAAAAGAAATTTGAAGAACGGCATTGGCATCGGCTTCAATCAAAAACTTTCCTTCAGCATCGGTGGTGGTGCCTTTGGTGGTTCCCTTTATCAATACCGCAGCACCCGGTAACGGTGATCCTGTTTCATCGGTAACCGTACCCGAAATGGGTTGGGCAACGGATACAACCTTTAAAAAAGGAGATTTTATCTTAAAAAGATCTTCCTTCCCTAAGGTTTCAGAAAACGCCTGGGCTGGGTTAATACCCAATCCAGCCCAGGATATCCAACAGGCGGAAACCCATATGAGTTTTGATAATCGTAATTTTGAATACATAAATTTAGGTGTAGGTTGGCTGAAATTTTTCGATTTAAATGAGGCCCCAAAAGTAATTTATCTGCCACAAGGGGCTGTTAAATATATATTAGCATTGTGTTACTAACTGATGTTACGCGGGAATGATAGAGTAAAGGGCAAAAGCGATTGGTAGGCGTTGTAGTCTGGACATATACACCGATTACCTGATCAGTTCCATCGGCCAAGCCACCGCTGCCGGATTGTCGAGCTTGTACGATGGAGCCATTTCCCGCGACCAGGCTACCCGTCTTTCAACTAACTCTTGCCCGGACTAATCGTACCTCCTAATGGCGGGGTACACGGTCCTGTAGTCTATCCTTGAATTGGCTCAGTGTGATGGATTTGCAGATTATCCATTTCAAAACGCCAGGTGCTCTGCAAGAGGAAGAATGAATGGTACCCAACAAAACCTTGTCGCAGATTTTGAGAATTTGATTCCACCCCTTCTGCTCAACGACGAATGGGCTTCAGTTTTTCCGTTACCTGAAAGGTATCCAGCAACACCACTACTGACTGCAGGTCGGCCTCCGTCCCGCCGAACTGGAAAAGACCGTTTCGTCGTCCGTAATACCGAAGGGTGCGACGTTTTCCAAACGGTCCCATCGGATAGGTGTAGGGTTGTCCCTCTATTAACAGGGCAGCGTTCATATCAGTGGGGTTGTATGGCTACCAAATTTATCGAACGGCTGTTACTGGAGTGTCAACGGAAGATGAAGTATTTGCTAATTGGAAGAATACGGATACCTGGGCATAGGGTAAAGGGCAAGTAACTTTGCCTCTCTTTAGTGGTTGACTTGTTGTCGAGGGGCTCATCACGGAATCGGACACCGCAGCCAGAAACGCCTGTCCTCGAATGAAAATCTGACTTGGGTATGCCAGCTTGCCCTACCAGGTACCTAAACCAGCATCTGCTAAACCATACCTGTCAAATGATGGGAACCTGCCAACAAATACGGATGTTCGAAAGCCTCTATTAAAAGCGCCGTAACCACAAGAAGTCAACAGAAAAAAGTAAGTGGCTTGATCTTAACAATGTGTTAATGACAACCTAACGCCTTATTGCCTGTGATCACCTTTCTTTGCAGCTTCTTTTTATCCTGGTAAAACCTTTCTTTTCCCACATTCATGCAAAAAAGGATTCCACAACTTGCAAAGCTTCAGCTGCTAACCCTGGTTTGGTGATTGATCCTACCCCAAAGTAGTACAGCATCCGAAATACCAACCGATCAAGAAACCGTTCATTCCTACTCACTCATTCACCAGACGACGGGCAATGCACACCTGCCAGCCGTTGATAAATTAATCACTCCCTTGAAAATAATTCCTAGCCTTGCGGGCAACGCTTCGAGCAACTTTAATGGAAACAGAAGAGGTAAATCCAACCGAAAAATGGTCGTGAAAGGAGCCAGGCAATCGTACAACGCCTGGCTCCTGGCAATTTTCCTTGGCGGGGTCATTGCCTGCCAACCCTTTGTTCCGTCCACTAAAAAGGGAAAGGAGGAATCAATCCGACTCAATGAGTTTCAAGTGATTGGCAGCCACAACAGCTACAAAGGAGCCATTGAACCCGCGTTGTTTCAGCTATTAATGGCGCAGGATTCCGTCCGATCCCTTAGCCTGGACTATCAGCACGTGCCCCTTTCCCAGCAACTGGACCTTGGATTGCGCAAACTGGAACTGGATGTCGTGCACGATCCGGTCGGAGGCCGGTACGCCAAGCCCCTGGGGCTGGCGCTGGTAAAACAAAAGGGCTTGGTTCCTTTGCCATTTGACCCACAGGGGAAGATGAAAGAGCCGGGTTTCAAAATTCTTCATGTGCAGGACATTGATTTCCGGTCCAACTGCCTGCTTCTCAAGGATTGTCTGCGGGAAATCAAAGAATGGTCAGCGGCCCATCCCACCCATCTACCCATTGTCATTTCCTTCAATGCCAAGTCCGACACGATTGACCGGGCTGGTTTTACCCGTCCGCTTCCTTTCACTCCCGCTGCTTTTGATTCGTTAGATGCCGAAATCAAGTCCGTTTTTGCCGATGATCGCCTCATTACACCCGATAAGGTAAGAGGACGCTTTGCCACCCTGGAAGCGGCGGTAAAAGCCCGCAATTGGCCCACCATTGCCGATTCACGAGGGAAATTTCTCCTTGTCCTCGATGAAGTCGGCGGAAAACAAGCCAGTTACCTGCAAGGACACCCTTCGCTACGCGGAAGGGTGATGTTTGTCAATGCCTCACCCGGTAGCCCCGAGGCGGCTTTTCTAATCATGAATGATCCCATCCAATTTCAGGACTCGATTAAAAGCCTGGTGGGAAAGGGCTATCTGGTACGTACCCGCGCTGATGATGGCACAAAGGAGGCTCGTACCGGCAATTACCGCCGTTATGAAGCGGCGCTCACTTCCGGGGCCCAGTTTATTAGTACGGATTATTATCTACCCGACCCAAGATTCGGAACCAACTTTATGATTCAGTTACCGGGTAAAAAAACGGCCCGTTGTAATCCAGTATCCAGGCCCCAGGGATGTGGAACGGACGCAATTGAATAGAAGTTTTACCTGCGAACGCCCCGCTTGATAGAATGGCTTATAGTCGAGACAGGGCATTTGAAAGTATCGGGAGGTAAGTGACACGGGGCTAATGGGTCATGCTAAATATTTTTCCGAATACCTTAATTTGAACCACTTTAATCCCCAGTAATGATGGCTCATCCATATACTTTACCACAACCTTCCTTTAACGTAAGTCCCAAGAAAGACATTGGAGCACCTGATGGGGATACCATCAAAATTGAACAACCCCTGCGGCTGGTGTCCTGCGACACTCCGGAGAAGGAAAAGCCATACGGCACTGCCCTGAAAGCCCAGCCAAAGCTCGACAAGACCAAACAACGATTACAGAATGGCTTTTTCCCCCAGCTTCCTCAGGGACTGATCGATTACTTTATGGATCGCATCACTCATGACGCGGCGAAGCGTCACATTCTGGCAGGAAAAGCGGCAAGCGCCCATTTCGAGAAGATAAAAGATGCGCGGTTAAACCATCCGGAGGGAAAGCGCCGGAAAGTGGGCGTGCTCCCCTGTGGTGAGGTGTTCGATCGAAACGGAAGAATGCTCGCCTATATTATGCCTTACCTGGAAAAACCCCTGCCCCCTAAGAATGATCCGGTCCGAAAAACGTTCAACCTGCAACTGGTCGAGGATGGCTGGGCAGTTTTCTTTCCGGTCTGGCCTTCGCTGCCCAAGGATCCCACCGACTTCTATCTGATGCACGTGGCAGCTCAGAACGCCTGGGAGGGTAGAACAGGCATGTGGCAGAAGTACGGAAGCGATTTGCTGCTACCGTATGAATATCGGCTGTTGATGAAATTGTCGGAAGAAAAGAAGGCGAATGAGCTGCTGGAAAATGCCTTTCAGCGATTATGCGTGGATTTGCGCACGCTTGAGATAAAAGACAAATTTGATTTTTATACGGTTCCCCCCGGTGATCGTTTTTGGATATGGGAGAAGGATTGGAAAAAGGAGAAGAATAAAATCGTTTCCATGTTCGGGGTAAGGAAATAAGCAGGACAAGAAGTTATCAGTCCCTTGTTTATAATACAAAAATGCATGTTGAGGAGTGAGGCCTCTTCATCCATGGGAAGTATTCCTGTAAGGATGGATCGACACTTTAAAAGCCCCATATCTCTCGGGTGACTGCATCCGACGTGTTTACCACCGGGGATTGGTACGGTTGCCTCTGGCGGGCTAACTGCTCCGGGTTTTCTTTTCGGGAATGACTCAGAAACAATCCCGTTCTCAGCGTTTCAGGTGGGCAAAGCGAGCCGGACAAATGCGCTACCTCTCAGACCAGTACCGAATGGCCTTCCTACTGGAATTGAGCGGTGACTTGCTGTTCGCAGATTCAGACCCTAACTCCACGGGTCATCAGATTCTGGCTTCCTTCCATACGGACTGCCCATCGGCTCGCTTATCAGGGATTAGTCTGGTCAACCACCGGGACATCAGGGGCACAAACCAGATCAGCAGCCCCACGCCTCCCACGTTGAACAGCAGGTGCGCATTGGCGATCTGACGCGATACGTGACCGGCAGGGGCTAACAGAACGGCTGCCTTGCCTAATTGGGAGGCCAGCGCCACGCCCACCAACGCGGTGACTGCGTTGAACAGCAGGTGGAACACCCCCGCACGGAGGGCCTCCCGCGAGCGACCCAGCGAGGCGATCAGCGTGTCGGCACAGGTACCGATTTCGGCGCCCAGCATAATGGCTATGCCTGCCGGAAGCGAAAGAAGCCCCTCGGAAGCCAGGGTAATGATGATGCCCAGGGTGGCCGACGAAGACTGGATCAGTACGGTGAACCCCGCTCCTACCAGCATGCCCCACCAGGGATTTTCTAATCCCTTCATCCAGGCTACGAAGGGAGGATAGTCGTGAAGCGGTTCGGCGGCCTGGTCAATCACATTTAATCCGAAAAAGATGAGACCGAAGCCAAAAAGCACCAAACCCAGGTTTTTGATCAAGTCGGTTTTGCCCATAAAATACATTGCAAAACCCGCTACTAACACGATGGCCGCGTATTCGTTGATTTGAAAGGCAATAATCTGACTGGAGACCGTTGTGCCGATGTTGGCGCCCATGATGACACCCAGCGCCTGAGTAAAGGAGAGCAGGCCCGAATTGACAAGGGCAATCACCAGGATAATGGTGACTGAGGAAGAGTCCAGCAGGGTCGTAGCTATCGTGCCCGTGGCTACCCCGGCCAACGGATGGGTAGTGAAGCGGGCCAACAGGGTTTTCATCCGCTCGCCGGCCACCTGTTGCAGACTATCAGACAGGCGGGTCACTCCGTATAGAAACAGGGTTAGGCCGGCCAGGGCCTGCAAGACAATTTTAATCCAATCCATCCGTGCTTTTTAGATGGAATCTACGGCTTATCCACCTGCTGTACACGAATCGGGTGTTATCAAAAAAACAATAAATTGTGAAGTTCCGGTTTTTTCCAAAAGTATCGATTTTTGCAATGAGCAAAGCATCATGGATCTCCTGGGAACGGAGGGCAGGAGTAAAACGGAGGTGATGCCAACTTTCACATCCGACTAATTGTACTGCCACTCAGCCATAAAACGCCTGCCTAGCCCTAGGGACCTGAAGAGGGTAGGAGCATTATGGAGTATCAGGTTCGGATTGGGCCCGTTTTCCCGCATGCTGTTGCACGTTCCAAGTCAGGCCAAAGGCCAGGGCACTTATCAGGATGAAGCTACTGGCGGGTAAGGAGTCCGGCTGGCCGTATAGTTGAATCGCTTGTTGGCAAATACGATCCTTCCACTGCTTCATTTCTTTTCGCAACGCCTTTTGGATTCGATTCAGTCGTCGGGCTTGCCGCTGGGGTAACCCGCAGTGGTTCCCTACTCGGCGGATCTGTTCGAGGGTCACTTCCCGGTCGTGCCAGTTGCCCAATGCGTTCTGTAGGGCATCCATCGCCTCCCTGGGTTCGACCCGGGACGTTAGGGGCTCAGGGATGATCAGCTCATTGTAATACAGCTCTTTCAATTGCTTGCGTACCTCATGCAATTGGTTGGTCGGTGGGAAGGAGCCCTCCTGGAACTGCTGCCGGATCTGCTGCCTACTTTCGATGAGGTACTGCTCCCACTGCGCCCGGGTCAATTCGCTCAAATAAGGCATCAGGCGGCACACCGATTGATGCAGTCGCTTGGCGGCTCGGGCGCGATCCTGGTCCAGAAAGGCTTGCTGACGCTTCTTTCGCCGATTCCTCAAGCGTTGTACGTAGCGATCTTCGCCCGCCCGCAGTCAATAGCGGCCAAGCAGTTCGAGTTCCACATCCAGGTCCCGCACTTGCCCCATCTGCTTAAACAGGCGACGAAAGGGATGAAACTCCCTTTTTTGATCCAGGTCCGGGTAATGGTACGCCAGCAGGGCAAGCAAAGCATTTATTTTCTTCATTGCTACGCGCATCCGATGGAAAACCAAGGGTGTGTACGCCTTTGCCGGTAGGGCCAGCCGTTTGGTGAGGGCTTTCAGCTGCTGCTCGAAATACGTCATAAACAATCCTTTCATTCCGTTGGGAACCTTCTCCCAAACCACTGGGGCCGGGAAAAGAATTTTTAAAAGTTGGTCTTTTCCGATTCGAAAAGTTCACCCGTCGTAGGAGTCCTTCTTTCGTCGGCGTGCAGCGGGCTGGTGGGACAGATTGACTGTCCTTGGTTTTTTCAGGGTTGTTGAAGTGGTTCTTCAACGCAGCTGTCCATTGGCCTGCCCCTTTCCCATTGAAACGGGTAGAAAAGAGTTGGGGTTCAGGCCAGGGTGTAAGCCCGACAAGAGGCACAGAAAAAATTCAACTATTGTGCCGACTGGGGACAGGGAAAGGGAATACAAATGCTGGGAGAAAGCACCAGCAGCTTTCAGTACAAATACCAGGGTTCTGTAGCCAGCCAATCTATCGATGCCAAAAACCCGGACGGCGATGACAACTACACCATAATCCCTGCCAAAGCGCACACTCAGCATTCGTGTGATGGTCGGTAAGGAAACTTTCCTATTATAAAATAGGGTGAACCGGGTAATCAGAAGCACTTTTCATTTATCGGAATGGTCCTACAACAGAGATTCCATCTTTATGCAAGACGGAATCTCTGTTGTAGGACCATTCAATGACAGCTACCCACTCTACGATTAGGTTTGCTGCGTATCCTACTCCTTCATAAACTTGGTTACCAACCCGTTGTCAGTACGGATGAGGTACATACCCGGCGCCAGCTGGCTGATGTCCACGTTGGCGGTATTGGCAGCGCTTAACACCTTTAGCCCGCTGATTGAGTAGATTTCCACGGAGCTGATGCGGTTGAGGTGTAGCGTATGGTTCGCTGGATTGGGATACACGTAAAACCCAACCTCGGTAACCGCTTCCCCGTTTTCACCTGCCTCCAGACGGGCATTTTTGCCAGGCTTATTTCCGGCCTTCACTTTGTATACCGACACCGTGCTGCTGATTTCATTGGCACACACTACGTAGGCATTTCCGTCCGGGCTTTGCTCTGGGGCAATGTAGATGATTCCTTCCGTACCATTGTCTCCTCCGTAGGTGTCCAGACGACGGCTGGTGGAGTAATGAACAAATTCTACGGCTTTCGGACTGGTGATGTCGTAGACCATAATGCCACCGATACGTTCCAGGGAAACGAAGGCGTAGGTTCGGCCTTTGATCTTCGCCAGCGTGACGCCTTCGGGTTCCGGTCCTTTGGAAGAACTCCGGGCTTTGAAGTTGTTGGCTTCGTGGTTAGAATTGAAAATAGGGCGGTAAAGGGGATTTTGAGAGAAAAAAAGCTCAAAATCATCGCCGCTGTCGTACACCAGTTTTTTGTCTTCGGCATCCCAGATGGCAAAAGAGCGGCCACCCACCACGTGCACCTCCTGGAACTCCCCGGCCGCGTTTCTCTTTCCGGAAGCGCGGGTGACGTTCAGCCGGCCGAGGTTGAAGTTTTGCTTCAGAATTTCGGCGTGGGGAAACACCTTCGGATCGAGCGGGATGTCGGCACTGGCAAAACGCCGCCGTTCGTTGTCGCCACTCCATTCGCGATCGTCTCCTTCGTTGGCTCCGACCAGATACGTGTTCCCTTTCTGCTTGTAGCTGGCAATGGCATCGGGCATATATACGCCTTTGATGGGCCAGTTGCTCAGGTGAATCTGTCCGCCCTGGTCAGAGGCATCCAGTGAATTACCCCACTTCATATGGTTCTTGTATCCCAGCGGCCACAGGTCGGCCAGCACGTTTTTCTTCAGGTCGATGACGGCAAAGGCATTGTTTTCCTGTAAAACCACCCAGGCCGTTTTGGAGTCTTCCGAAACTGTGATGTATTCGGGTTCGGCATCCTGCGCAAAGGCACGCCCCGGGTACACCCGGATGCCTCTGGCTCGCAAAGCTTCTTCTTTCCCGTTATAAGCTCTGAAATTCAACGTAGTAACCTGACTCTGGCTCAGTTTGTCAATACCCTTTGAAATGTCGATGATGGAGATCGAACCTTCCGGGTCAATCGTATAGGCGTCGTTGGGTTCGCCTTCGTTGGCCGTCAGCACTTTGTTTCCGTCGGGGGTAAAGGTAATCATGTCGGGCATGGCGCCTACGGAAACCTGTTTGAGAAACGTGCCGTTGGTATTGAAAAACACCACCGACCCGTTGTCCTGCAAGGACACCTTCGACTCTACTGCACAGGCCACCAGGCCGTTCTTCACGGCCACGCTGTTGATACCCAGTCCGTAAGCGTTCATCTGGATGGTGTTGATGATGGCTGGGGCAGCGGGATTGGCGAAATTCATCATCACCAGCGAATTGCTCAGGGAGTTGACCACGAACAGGCGGCGGGAATCCGGATCGTAGACTGCAATTTCGGCGGAGTTGCTGCCCGCACCTGTCTTGACGTCTACGCTGCTCACAGGCGCCAGTTCAATGGCATTGGTAGGCGCTTTGGCTACCCGGTCGTTGTCGCGGATGTACAGCGTGACGTGCGGCGTACCACTGATCGTGCAACCTACCGGATTTTCCAATTGAAGGAAGAAGTACTCATCCGCCTCCGGCCATCGGTCGTTCACAATTGGAATCTCAATGGTAATTTCAGTGCTGTTTCCGTCCAGCTTCAACCGCTGACCGTAAAACCGGTAGTCTGCCAGTATCCAGGCCGTGCTGTTAAGTGGGTATTTTACCTTCAGATCGACGGAGCCTACGGATGGATTCTGAATGAGTACTTTGAAAGTAGCCACTCCATCGCCTTCGGAAACCGACACCAGGTTGGTACTCAGCGACACGGCAGTGTTGTAGGTGAACGGGAAATTGAAGGGGGTCGCCATTGGGTTGCCGTCAGCGTCCTGCACGCCGGACACGTTCAATGTATAGGAAGTACCCGAGACGAAGGGCGCTGAAAATTGCAGAATCACGGTATCGGGCAGGGCACCGTTGGCCGTCACACTGATGTTACTAAGGCTGGCAATGCCCGCGTAATTGGCGGCCGTCGTGGCGCTCACGGGGTCCAGGTCTTTGCTGAAAATAATCCGGATGCGGGTACTGCTCAAGACGCTGGCCGATACCACCGTGGGTGCCCCGAATCCCCAGACCGGCCAACTCTGCTGTTCCGTGCCCGAAGCCGCCCCGACCCAGTTGGCCGGATTGTGCAGCGCCTGCTTCAGTGCATCGCCTTCCAGGGTGGTGGAACCATTGTAATACGCGTTGGGCGTTACACCCGCTACGTTGCCCGGTGCTGTACTCATATTCAGGGCATTTACACCGTCGGTTAGTCCGGCGGGACGCATGGAAAGTCCGCCGTTGCAGACGGTATTGATTTCTATCCAGCCGTTGGAAGACAGGGCCGTGATGTAGTTTGGCTTCTCCGGCGTTCCGGCGTAGACGATGACCTGATCGCCACCGGCACCCAGGCCAAAGATGGAGCCCTCAATCGTCCCGTGGCTCAGTCCGTTTTCGCTGATGGTCACCACCGTACCGGCTTTGATTCCGGTTGCGGGTGCTATCCAAACGAAGCCGCCGGGGCACTGGGCCGGCGAATGGGTAGTGACTTTATTATCGGTAAACTGGATGCGCGTACCTGGCAGGATGTTCACGAAACTGAGAAAGGCAAAGCGGTCGGTATTGTTGGGAGCGGCCACGTTCATCTGGTAAGCCACGAAGGCCAGATCGCCCGCCGCGAAGGTCGTCTGCTGCGGCAGTGTCGTGAACGTAGTAAAACGCGTATCCGTGATGGCATTGTCGCTGGCGTCCTCCAGGGTATTGGGCTTCAGCGCCAGGTAATACGTCTGGCCACTGGCCAGCGGAGCCGTTGGCGTTACGGTGATCACCCGGCCCGAAACGCTGGCACTGAAGCTTACCGGGCTACCGTTGGCATCCGGCGTTTTTAGTTCCAGTACGTTGTTTACATTCGCATTGCTGAGCGGGGTATTGTCAATCAGGCGTACGTCTTCGTTGAAAGTAATCGTCGGCTGTACCTCTACTGGCACATTGAGCGAATTGGGTGCCGGATCAAAGTTGGTAACCGGCGGCTGGGAATCTCCGCCGGACAGGGAATTGCCCTCCACCGTGAAATTATCAAAGCGGTTGTTGCCTACCTCTCCGCCGGCTCCGGTCAGAAAGGAAATCCGGATTTGGAAAGAAGGGTTATTGGCGGCACCTGCTACACCAGAAAAATCCAGCGTTTCCAGCGTGGGTACTTCGGTTATCACCCGCTGGGCAAAAGACGAAAAGGTAACGCCATCGAGGCTGTAATCAATAACCTGAATACCCGCTCCGGAACTGGAACGACGGGTGACGTACTTGATCACCACATCCCGATAACTCGTACTGGGTACGGAGAAAATCAATTTCCCCTGCAAAGGAAAATTGAAGCGGAGGTGATTGCCGGCGGGAGCGTTGTTGCGGGCATTCAGGTTCTGCACGTCAAAGTTTTGTCCGGTACCACCCGTCAGGTCGATGAGGCTGCTGCCATCCTGCACCTGGGCAATACCCGCCCCGTTGATCAGTGTAAAAGTGGGGGAAAGGTGGGCTTGCAGTGACGAAACGTCGTTGAAGTTCCAGTAATGCAGCAGATCCTGCGCCTGCACCCCGGTAAGGCTGCCAAACAGAAAGAAGAGCCTCAGGAAGAGTTGGTAATGGTTTTTCATGAAAGTAGAATTACGTTAGGGGGTGCAAATTCTACTTTACATGTTATTGCAAAGTCAAGAGCAGGTTATTTGTTTGCTATTAAATATACTTTTCAATGCGTTGAATATCAAACGAACACCTACACCCGCCTTTTTGACGCGCGCTTCTTATTGCGAAAGCAATTGAAGCGATATCTCAGCCCGGCGGTCGTTCACTGTTAACCTGGCAAACAGGGCATGTCCCTGCTGAGTAGCCCGGGCCGCATTGGCCCAGATAAGAATTGAAAAGTTTGTGCAATTTCCCTCTTCGTTGCGATTAAGTGTAAACCGATTGCATTTGATTCTGTTTGATAAGAATCATCTTTTCTAATCGACTAATTATTAGAAACTTGCAAACGATTTGGTGAACAAAAGTAAACATCCGGACTGTTAACCGAAATGTTCAACTACGGCTTGCGCTAACTTGACTTGAGCTGGTGGGAGGAAAAACAAAATACCGCTCAAATCGTGAGATTTAAGCGGTATTAATCAAATTTGATTGCAAAAATGCGGTCTGGACGGGACCAGAACCTAATTACAATATTTTTTCACGTATACCTAAAAAACGTCCTAAAACGCATAAATACTTGCGTCAATTCACCTTTTTTACGGCACTTTTTATAATAATTCAATAGTTTACTTGCCCTATAGCTTGCCCTTTTGTATGTTTGGATAAACACATAAATCAAAATGGGTACTACCAAACTTGTGATTCGGGAAGATAAGGCCAATGCCAAAGGCGAGAGTCCCATACTTGTGCTTTATACTCATAATAGCAAATCAGTTAAAATCTCAACAGGGAGAAAAGTCCAGATTCACTATTGGGATAAAGGCTCCAAGAATGCAGGCGGCAGGGTTAAAAAGTCTTTTCGTGGCTTCACCGAATTGAACTCAGCCATTGAGGCACAAGAGGCCGAAATTCAAAAAATAGCTAATATAGCAATTTCCTTAGGTATCGAGCCGACCGTTGAGTATGTAAAAAGTAAAGTAGTTAGTAATAAGGGGAACAAGAACGTTAAACAGCCTCTTGAGCTACTGCCCTTCATTAGCAAGTACATAGAAGATGCTAGTATTAATAGAAAGTCCTCTACTTTATCCGTTTACCGCACTACACTAAAGCATTTACGAAACTTTGAACAGGCTAAACTAAAAAGGGGGAAGGTATTATTATTTGAAACCATAGACCTAGATTTCTACCAGGACTTTACTAGTTACTTGACTAATGACCTTGGCTTATCAAATAATAGCGTTGGCAAATACATTAAAACAATTAAAACATTCTTAAGTGAAGCTACAGAGCGTGGACTTAACCAAAAACTATCTTTTAAAAGCAAGCGATTCAAGGTAATCCAGGAGGATACTGATGCAGTATATTTAAATGAAATTGAGGTAGGAATTTTATGCCAACTTGATTTGTCCAAGAATAAAAGATTAGAAAAGGTAAGAGATCTATTTACAGTGGGGTGCTGGGTTGGGTTGAGGTTTAGCGATCTAAAAGAAGTAAGAGCTGAAAACTTTGTGAAGGAAGGGAATATTAAACTCTTAAGGATACGGGCTATCAAAACAGGTGAAGAAGTGTTTATTCCTTTACACCCCATAGTTGAGGAAGTACTAGACAAGTACCAAGGCAATCTCCCTCGCACCATTTCAAATCAGAAGATGAATGATTATTTGAAAGAACTCTGTCAGTTAGCGGGTTTTGATAATTTAGAAACAGTTACTATATATAAAGGCGCTACAAGAATAGATAAACAAGTAAAAAAGTACGAACTTATTTCTACCCATACAGCAAGACGATCCTTTGCAACGAATCTATTCTTACAGGGACTTCCTACATATACTATAATGAAAATAACCGGTCATCGGACAGAGAAAGCATTCCTGCGTTACATAAAAGTATCGGCTAAAGAGCACGCAAAAATTTTAAGTCTTCACTGGCAAAAAATGCAGCCAACAAGAAACTATTGAATTTATTTAATAAAGATAATCCAACTATTATATTTGTTTGCTAATAATCCTTATACTTTTCTCTTTTTAATCAGCACCTTTATTGAATATCCTCACTCCCTTCTCTATTTACAAAGGCAAGCCTAAAAAAAGGCACCCGTTTGACATTGACGATTTCTCTGATGTAGTTTATATACGCGATCCAAAATTTGACAATACGGCTTCAGATGAGTTTGAAACATTTTTGCCAGAGTCACAACATTTATACGACTCGAACTTTTTAAGAATTTTGGATAAATCATTTCATCATTATAAAGATCTAAGATTTCTAGACTACCATTTTGAATATTGCAGAGAGAAAAACATAGAGTTAATTCTCAATTTAGATTATGTAGAACAGAGAATACTGTTTCAATTAATGTATGATAATGAACTGTATAATCTTACTAATATTTGGATAACAAATAAAAGAAAGGAGCTTGAAAGTATATCTCAGCCAATTAGCAATTCAAAATTTAAGTATATGTTAAAATGGAATGGCAAACAAAAAGAACTAGCAGAACTGTTTATTGAGTTAATTGAAAAAGGATGGATCGAACGTATACCAGATGGAGAGCTATCTAAGGCGTGCGAAAGTATAACTCAGCTTTTCACGTTACCTAAAGATAAACCCGATAGCACTGTTTCGAAATCATTTTATCAAATAATGAAGCCTGACTATGATATTAAAACTAAAGATATGTCATATCCAAAAATTTATAGTAAAAGATACAAAAAGAAATTTAATAATATTGAAGAAATAACTTCATTGGTAGCAGATGAGAAGGCCAAAAGTAAATAAAATAACAAACTATAATATTTTATAAGCAATAGTTATATTACTTTCTTAATACTATCACGTTCAAACCCATATTTTATTAAATTTTCAAGTGTAGACTTTACACGATTGTAGATCCAATCAAATCCTACTATTTTAAGAACTCCCTGCGTCGATTCATTTTCTTGCCTTAATCTTACTCTTTGTAAATCATTTAGCTCTTCTTCAAGACCAATGACAACTAAGCAGGCTGGCCTATATATATTTTGAAATTTTTGCTTAGCATATAGTGAATTGGATATAGCCCAATCTCTAAATTCTAAAGCTTGCCTTCTTGCGTGATTAGTCTCGGCAGACAATTCGCCACTTTTCGTCATTATTTTTTTACTCGGTTTTTCAATCTCTACAATTGTATATGAATCATCCATTGATCGAATCAGGAAGTCAGGAACTAATTCTTCACCAAATCGAGGCTTTGACCAAATTTGAGCATGGAAAGGTTCTAATAAATAAGGATTGTTTTTTAAAAAATTATGACACTCAATCTCTTCTACATCCTTTTTTGATATAATGTTTTTATATGCTTCTATTCCTTGGCTATTCAAGTTAAACCATCTTGCAACCAATGCAGCGAATCTGTGTTCACTTGCGATTGGGTGATCATTAAACACAAAATGTAATAATAAACTAGTAGGGAACATGTCCTCCTTTTCTACAGATTTAACAACCGTTATCAAGCTCTCCCTTGCAAAAGTTACCCAATCGTCTGATTTATATTTATTATTTTTTAGATCAAGCACTTTTATACATTCTAAATTAAAATCGCCATAGCCAAAATATTCTAAACTTTTGCTTGAAATAAAGCTTAGAAAATAAAATATATTCAAAACAGGCCTATATCCTTCAATTAAAATCACCTTATCAAGTAGCCTCTTAAGTCCCTCAAGCTGCCAATACAATACAGCTAATAAAGCAATATTCTGCATCTCACCTTTTAAAGTAAATCCATCAAAATCGGAAACAGCAAGTTTAACTACCTCATCCAAAGCTTCTTGGTTAGAGCAATTATATAATTTAATTATAAGATTATTTAAGTTTCTTGCATCTCCACTACTAATAACCCAATCAACTTCTTTGCGTAATTCGATAATCGAATCCATAAATTCTAATTAAATAAAATAATTACAACAAACGAAATAATTAAATATAATCAACTTATTTTATTACTATTTTTTTTAGAATAATTATTAAGGCTATCCGTATTCGACACCAATTTTATGCAACTTACTTTATCCTTGATTATATAAAACTAGTATCGAATTTATCGTATGCAGGCTCAGGTGATAAATTCAATATATAAGCTAGTGGTGGGAAACTTTAAAGTTGACTAGTTTGACTGTGGGATTAAAAACTTTATAGATCTTGTGTTATTGCATAAGCAGACACTTAGAGAAAGATAAAGTTTTTGAATAAGATAAATACTTGTTTTTACAGAGAATTACATTTAAGGTTCCTTACCATTCAAAATTATTATCATCTAGTTTGCGCATCCAAGCTTTTTTAATAAATCATCTTTCTTATAAGTAAAAGGGTATATTTCTTTTCCACTTGAATCGATTGCTCCCCAAAAGTTGGAGTCTTCTGACCCAATTTTACGTACGGGTATAATGCCATTGCAACAATCGGCCATACCCTGATAACGTCTATCTTCAAAATCAAATAGCTCTTTACCATTCAAAGACAATAATCCTGCACGATAGTTAGATCCATCGTATGTTGACACCCTAATAGCTCCACAATCTATTTTCAAGAAAACATACTTAGGATTAATCACTATTTTACCCGAAGCATCAAACGCACCCCAAAGCTGATCTAATGACCATTCTCCAATATCAAACCAAGCAAGTCCATTCTGCAACGCCTTAATTTCTTTGTATTTTAATTCTTGAATAACTTTTCCTTTTTTATCAATTAATCCCCAAGCATTATTTCTTTTCACTTTATATAATTTATTTGTAAATTCAATAACATAGTCATATATTCTATTAAGTTCAACAATATCGGCGTCACTCGACTCATTTAGCTTTGTCAGCTCTCGCCCTACTGAAGTTTTTTTCGAAATGGTTTTTGAGCTTTCTGGCGTTTTTTTTGGATTTTTTGGAGAAAGAAAATAGCTTTTTGGTTGCAGAGTTGTTACAACAATCTCACCGTTTATTTCAAAGTTCAAAAAATTACTATGCGATATTTTAAGCGTAAAATCTTTGTTCAAAAATTTCTCATCAAATTTGATTAAAAAAAAGCCTTTCGCATCAGAGTTGAATATTTCTCGAGCAAAAACATCGGTACTCTTAACAATGATTTGCGCATTCGGAATAGGACTATTTGTAACAGCGTTTTTTACAAAGCCAGTAAATCTTATCTGGGAGAAAAGCAAGTTTGCCTGTAGTATTCCCAATAACAAAATAAAGGTCTTCATTGATTTTTTTGAAGTATAAAGTCTGAGGACGTATTTGTTCTTCTAAGTTCAGGCGGATTGCTTTTGTAACCATCTGCTTGAATGGATATCGAGACCCTATCAACAATATCAGTAAACTCAATAAAAAAATGTCCATCCGGGCCCGATAATGTGGATTCCGTTCTACCTACAATTGATACCTTCGCTCCTGAAACATCGTTCCCATCTTCATCTTTTATCCAACCTTCAAGTGTCGTTTTGGAGCCATTATTTGTTTGGTTGCTATCAGTATTGGCGGAATCAGAAGATGGTTGATCAGTTATTGTTGAGGAAGTTTTGCAATCAGGTAAGTATTTGATGCTAATAAATACGCCAGCCAATCCAAGCATAACTAACATTACTCCAATTGTAACTGTAAAGCTAAAAGTGCCGTTTTTTGGATCTAGTTGTCCTTGCTGTGTCGTCCCTTTTTCGTTTTTAAAGGACATAAATAAGCCTGCGATTGCAAATAATATACTTACAATCATTAAAACGTTTTTCCAAAAACAATTATCCATACAAGGATCATATTTATATAATTTACAATTATATATGAAATTTTAAAGTAATAATACGATATTTTAAGTATCAGCCAAACACAGTGAGTGCATTTTCAAAACGGGTATTGAAAAAAGTCTAGTTACAGTGCATAAGCTGTGATTTGGGAATGGGGCGCTTCTTTGTCTCCGGATTGCTACACAGCTACCATAGCGTGTTATTGAACCTCTCAATAAAGTAGACAGAGCGACTGTACGGAGGAAAAGCTTAAGTCACTTGCCCACTCTTCCTTCAAAAGTGGTTACCGTAACCACTATGTAATTTACTTCCGTCTCACAGCTGCCGATATTTGTCCCATACATTTAAATCTAATAAAAAGTATGATTCAAATCATTTCATTACCGCTAGACGACTTTAGAAGTCTCATAGCCGACATTCTTGAAGAGAAGCTAAAGAGCTTCTCAAGCCTCCCCTACTCCGCTGCTAATCCGGAAACGGAGTTCTTAACAACCCAAGAGACCCTACAGTTTCTTCATGTATCAAAACCCACCCTGATGAAGTTAAGGAAGGCAAGCCTCATCAAAACAGTCCACAGCACTGATAAAAGGGTGCTTTTTTGTAAATCTGATCTTATCAAGTACCTCCAAACTAAAACAGCTGCTTAGTCATACTATGAAAGAGGCATACTATTTTCCCCACGACAGCAATGCTCGTATGGACGTCAAAATATTGGCTTTACGAAGTGTGTACAAAGCTGAGGGATATGGATTGTTCTGGATGCTCATTGAGAAAATGAGGGATGCAACTGGCTATAAACTGCCGATCAGTGGCAAATATGATATAGACGCAATCGCAATGGATTTACAGTATGATGTTGAGAAAGTTAAGTCCTTCATTCAAGACTGCATTTATGAGTTCCATCTTTTTGATTCAGATGGAGAGTTTGTATGGAGCAACTCTCTATTAGTTCGGATGAAATTACGGGAAGAGAAATCTTCAAAAGCAAGTAAATCAGCCAGGTTACGATGGGATAAAGCCAAACAAATGTGCGATAATGATGCGAATGCACTACGGTCGCAAAACGGTGGCAATGCAATAAAACAAAAGGAAATAAAAAGAAAGGAGAAAAGAGAAGACAATAATAAGGAAGAAGTTAGTAATACATATAGAATGTGTTTAAAGGTATTCTCAGATTATTATCTAACTACCTTTTCTACTGCCTACTTGTTCGATAGCAGTAAAGATGGTAGGCACTTAAAAGAACTCATAAAAAAGATTGAGGCTAAATGTAAAGAGTCATGCGTTAACCCAACGCCTGAAAAAGTATGTGAAGGCTTTCACCTCTTCTTAGGTACGATCAAAGATAAATGGGTTCTCGATAACTTATCAATCAGTTTAATCAATTCACAATTTAATAAACTATTCAAAAATGCATTATCCAGCAGTTCTACCAAAAAATCAGCAATTGACGACTACCTCAACCACTTTACAGCTTCACAAAGCTATTGAAGTATCGGCTGTTTTAAAGCTAGCTAACTTAGCCAGGAGTGGTAAAGAAGACCTACTTACAGATAAGGAGTTCCTTTTCATAGCAGATCAAATTCAGAAAGACTTCCCTTGGTTAACATCTGCTGAACTACAGGAAGCTATTTTAAAAGGGGCAAAAGGTAAGTATGATCAAGATAGAGACTACATTCCCATCAATATGCCTACAATTTATAGATGGTTATCTAGGGCAGGTTATGAGCCTCATCCATATTCTCCGCAGCAACGACGGTTGTATAATAGGTTCAGTAATATTTTGTCTATGAGATACGATGATGTGCCTAGTATAAAAGAATGGATACAAATGGATATGCCTAGCGCTGAAGATTATCTTAACAAATTAAAACAAGTATGAGGAAATTAGAATACATCATCAAAGGAAAGGGCACTATCAATGGTTACACCCTCGTTCAACGAAAAGCTATTTGGTGTGGCTTTATTTATGCCAAAATGTTAGGAACTAAGATTATATCATATGAAGTGTTTGAGAGCAAAATAGCCGCACCCCAAACACGTTTTGGAAGAGATTTTGAAGAAAGAGAGGTTTATCCGGGTGATACAGCTTTCGGCATATGGGCTTGGGATTGTAGTACTTTTGAAAGAGCAGAAGAGATATTGAAACGTATTGAGTTAAGAGTAGCTCTTAGAACAAAAGAAGTCGCTTAATGTTATATTTACTATAAAATATAATTTATATAGGATGAATTATTAAGGCAGAGAATTTCTTTGCCTTTTTTTTATAAGTGGAGGTTTGATTCACTGAAATTTGGTTTTAAATAATTACTATTATAGATCAAGCGCAATTCCTAAAACTTAATACTTAACTTGTAAAAGCTATACGTAAGAGCATACAAGACGCTACTGAAAAAGAATACAAAGTTGTCTTAAACCTATCCTACTTAAGTGATATCTTTGACTAACCTAGTAAGCAAATTTTATTTACTTCATCTGAGGAAATGAAGTTCTATGTTTCCTGACAATTACGTGAATATAGAAAATTCAACAAAATAAATAAAGCTGAGGTAGTAAGACTTTATCCCTATCTAGCAAATGACTTAACCTTTTATCACTCTGATATAATATGCATAAATATCATTAAAATGAATTGTTTCAAATAGGCTAAAAGCTCAAGTAATGATCAATAATTAGCTTATCTAAATCGAATGTTTATATCACATCTTTACTTCAGCAGAACGGACATTATATTTATGGAAATAGCTTCAATGTTTGACCAGGAAGAACCTTATTAACCTCTGAATAAATATTGCCTTTCAATAATCTAACTGATGACGCATTTTTGAAAACAGTAGGAGGAAATTTAGAAGGAAATGATTTTTGAAAAGTTGATATAGTATGCTTTTTGTATTTTTCAATAAGCTCATCTAAATGAATAAAAAATTCAGAAGACATCTTTTTATTAGGGTTAAACAGTATATCTTTATCAACATCTTGAAAAATAAGATGCGAGATAAAATAATTACCATGAGTGAGAATCATTAGATCGTGCTCATTGCCTAAAACTATACTATCTTTTAATCTTTTTTCTATATACCTAAATATATTTACGGTTTTCACCAAACGTATACCCTGCAATGATTTATTAAATAATACAATATATGGTTGACTCTTTGTATCTTCCCATAATCGGCTAATCTCTCTTTTAGCTAATGTTGAAAAGTCTTCATCCTGTTGAAAACAGGCTAGTGCTACAGTTGCTTCTTCTAAATCATAATTTCGTTCGTCAGGAACTACAGAGCTTTCATCTCTTTTAAACGTATAATTTATTCTATCAAGTAAAAGTTCTACTTTTAATCTATGTTGCTCTTCCTCAAGAGACACAAAGTCCTTTTTTTCTATTTTATTCTGTGTGTTTGTAGCAATAGTTAGTCTTTTGTCAAAATTATTTGGGCAATTCTCAAGTGAAATAACTCTCACAAATACATTGGCCTTTTCAACAGGTTCTCTATTTCTTTTATAAGCTTCATATATACTTCCTACAGTTTGAGCACCATTGACAATGGTAATATCATCACACTGAAAATGCCCCATATTACGATCATTCCCTCCATAAGGAGCTTTATGAACCTTTTTGGCTAATATAGTAATACCATTATTTAAATAAAAAAAATGTTCTGGATCCTTAATTATTGAGTTAACTATTTGATTATTTATATCTCCTTCACCCATAAATCCTCTAATATTCGAAGAAAACAACCTAAGCTTATTTTCTTTGAATAAATCAACAAATTTTAAACAATTAACTTGGCCATAAATCGATTTTACAGGTTCATCATTTTTACCCCATTGATGAAAGTCAAAGTTTGCATTAATAGGGCTCCCGCCCAATCCCAAAACTAAACATCGATGTGCCTCTTTCAAATTAAAAGCTTCGAAAAAAATTACTTCATCTGCATCATTTAATTCATTAAAAGTATTATTAATTAATACAACCAAATCATCAGCAATGTGAGTGCCTGTAAACCCCAGTACAGCTTTCAATTTTATATTACTGTCAAGCAAAGCAGTTTTTATTTCGTGTGTTCTACTTATAATCTTGTCATTAAATAAATTAAATTTAAATGTAATTAAATCTTTAATACCTTGTAAAAATTTTAAAATATCACCTTTATCTGGTCCGCCCGAAGCTGAGTTGATCCATTTTACTTGAACTATATAGAATGTATTGCTAGATTTATCTATATATAAAGCATCTATCCCATTGTCGTTGAAGCCATCTGTTATAGAATGCTTTAATTCGTCATAATTTTTATCTGTCACACATTTTAAAGTGTACAGAGCAAAAGATCTGGATAAAATAATATTGGTCTTATCAGTTATTTGATTTAAATCACTAACATCAATTAATCCTTTAATATTCTTATCTATTTCTCCAGCAATATGATTCAAATGAAGCACACTCATTTTGTTAGCTTAAATTTAATTATTTCTTAATAAATTTACATTCAAAACTAATCAATTCCGCCATTATATAATTCAAAAGTTTTAACTAAAACATCAAAATAATTGATGTCTTTAATTAACGAAGCATCACCGTTAACAGTAGATATACTTACACAATAGCGTCGTAATTTATAGTTCTCTGCGTTTAATACATATTCTATGTTATAATTATCTAAATTTAAATACAAAACTTGCTTGTCTTTGTATCTAAGACTGAAATTATGTTCTTTATAAGTCAAAAAAGTTAAAACTTCTTCTATTAAGGATTTGTATAGCGAACTCTCTCTAATATTATATTTTTCATGTGACTCACCTCTAATACGAATATATTTGCTAGTTTTGTCTAACGCTTGATATAAACTTCTTCCACTACCCATCATCCATTTTAAAAATTCAAAAATCAATATAATTGTACAATTCCAATTTTTTATCGTTTCGTTTACTCCCAAATTCAAATCACGTTCTCTAAAATAATATCCTTTCTTAAAACATCTAGAGAGAATCCTTATACTTAAGGCATTTGCAAAAACCATGTTTTCTAATATAAAAAACAAACTGTCGCTCAAAATAAAATATTTTATATTATCATACTTTTCTTGAAAAGTTATTGAATTAGCAAATAACCGAATTGCTTTCCTCACTTCGTGAGAATTATCATACTCAAATACCTCAGCTGTATAGAATTTATCTATATAACCATTAAAATCGGTTGCCTGACCGTATTTTGATTGGAAAATATTTCTAATGTTATTTATATCACAAACAAATATCACACGATCAAACCCGAATTTATTTTCACTATTCATCCTATAATCAAAATGTGCACTAAACACATTAAATAGACGGAAAACGTGTTCAGGATCTATCCGATCTAAATCATCGATAATAAGAACTTTTTCCTTTTTATTACCTAACTTACCATTGGGAAACGAAATAGCCGTCAAAGCATTTTCAATAAAATTAGAAATAAAATCTAATTCTAATAAATAGTGATTATCTAATTTATTAATAAATTCCTTAACTTTTTTTTCATCAGCATCCGTTTTTATATTTTCTACTTCTTTCTCTAAATTAATTGGGCTCAAAAAATATTTTTCAAAGGTTTGAGCAACTTGAAAGACATTGTCAATATTTTTATTTAACTTAATAAATTTTTCTATTAAGCTATTCCCAATTTCATTTAACCTATTTAAAATTAAGGTTTGGAATATTATAGAGTTTGAAAATTCCAATGCTTCAAAATTAAATTGATGTGTTTTTAATAATTCGTATAAAATATCATATTTTAGTAACTTAAACACATCTTCATTACTTGATATTGAATAGTTGATCGGAGCTAAGTATATAACAAGAAAATCATTTTGTCGTTCTTGAAAGAATTTCTTCAAAAAATGAGTTTTACCAACACCAAATGGACCAGAAAATAATATACGAGTATTAAATTCAATATTAAGGTGCCTTTCAAAATCTTTAGAAGGCTCATCTATTGGTAGAATGAATTGTTCATATAAATCTTTAACCATAAAAATGCAAAAATAATATAGTTTATCAATCTTGTAAAATTTTATGTATCAATTATGCTATTTTACTATTAATCTTGACGTTTGTTAAATAATTGAGAATACTACTATTAAAAAGAACAACAAAAGCTTGCCAATACACAAACAAACCAGACATATATGAAAGGGTTGTATTACTAAATCTAAAACTAGTCAATATTGTATTTGGTATCAGATGCTAGGTATTAAGCATTATACAAATAGTTAGTGTAATACTTTTAAATTTAATAAAACATAATTATGAACTGATGTTACGCGGTAGTTTGTAAGTTTCCTAGGTTAACCTCTTCATTGGATGACTTGCAAGCTGGACATTTATACCGATTACTTGATTAGTTCCACTGGTCTAACCACCGCAACGGGTCTATCCAAGCTGTATGATGGGACTATCAGCCACGACCAGGTCACTCGTCTACTGACCAACTCCTATTTGGAATCGAAAGACCTCTGGAGCAAATTCGCAACAAGCTATCGTAAATTAAATTAATGCCGTTAGTCTTTATGCTAGAAGGGTAGGTATAAAATTATCAGGGCATTATAAATGCTAACTTGCCCTATAGCTTGCCCCAAAACAAAAATCCCTTGTAAGTACTTATCTTACAAGGGATTCAACCAAAATGTGCGGTCTGGACGGGACTCGAACCCGCGACCACCCGCGTGACAGGCGGGGATTCTAACCAACTGAACTACCAGACCTTAGGGGCTTTTGAACAGCGTTTTTCAAAAGGTGACGCAAAGGTAAGTGAATAATTTAACTACGCAAGAGCCGACCTTTGAAAAAATTTTCATTTTTATTGGATCGTTTTCTTCGCCATTCCACCTGTCGTTTTAACCCTTTCATTTTCAATTTTTTGAGCTTCTTCCCTCCTATCCTGCCAACTGGCCGTTGACCAGAACTTTTTCTGCTCCCGGCTTTTTCCTCCCCAGGCAATCACGCGCAAACCAAACAATACGCAGGATGTCGGGTTTATGCAGCAGTACTTCTTTAAAATAATCTATGTCTGATTTTTCGGGGAAAAATATACTGATCGTTGGTGGCAGTTCTGGTATTGGCCGGGCGCTGGCCGATCAACTCATTGCATCGGGTGCCAACGTGTACACCGCTTCCCGTACCCAGCCGACGGGCCTGAACGGAGCCGCGTATCTGCCGCTGGACGTGGAACAAGCCGTGGGCGAAGCCTTGTCCGGTCTGCCCGACGTACTGCACGGCCTGGCGTACTGCCCCGGCACCATCCTGCTCCGCCCCTTCAATCGGTTGACTGAGCAGGATTTTCTGAAAGATTTCCAGGTCAACGTACTGGGTGCCGTCCGCGTGATCCAGGCTTGCCTGCCCCGGCTGAAGGCCGCGCAGGGAGCGGGCATTGTGCTGTTCAGCACAGTAGCCGCCCGGACGGGGATGAACTTCCACGCTTCCATTGCGACGGCCAAAAGCGGCCTGGAAGGACTCACCGTTTCGCTGGCAGCGGAGTTGGCGGGCAGTCAGATCCGGGTCAATGCCCTGGCTCCTTCGCTCACCGATACGCCATTGGCGAAAAACCTGCTCTCTACCGACGAAAAACGGGAAGCCTCCAACAAGCGCCACCCGTTAGGAAGAGTGGGTACGCCGGATGACCTGGCACAAGCCGCAGCTTTCCTGCTGTCGGGGCAGTCGGGCTGGATTACCGCGCAGGTGCTGGGCGTAGACGGCGGAATGGGGAAGTTGAAACCGCTATAAGGAAACAAAGGAGGACGGAGAAAGGAAACCGGAGGAAAGAAGCAAAACAAAATAGAAGCGGACAGCCGGAAGTGGGAAGGTGTTGAGGGAGAAAAGACGCAGGAAGACAGCAGAAAGTTGATCATCAATCCATAAAGCTTTGTACTATCTCTATCCGAAAAAATTAGGCTACAATACGCTATCGGAAGTGGTTAAATAGCCGATTGGTTAACTCATACATCAATTTATGACGGAAAAGGTTATACAGGAAAAGGATCTCGAATCGATGGAGCGATTCTACCGGACGAATCTGATCAATTCGCTGAGTGGTTTTAAGAGCGTCAATCTGGTGGGCACGATCGACGGACGGGGCCGGACCAACCTAGCGATCTTTAGTCAGGTGTTTCATTTGGGTGCCAACCCGGCGCTGATGGGGATGATCGTTCGGCCGGATTCGGCGCCGCGGCATACTTTGGCCAATTTGATCGAAACCGGCTCGTTCACGCTCAACCACATTCGGGAAGATTTCTACCGGCAGGCCCACCAGACGTCAGCCAATTATTCGGCTTCGGAGTCGGAGTTTGCCGCCTGCGGCTTTACGCCCTGGTTTTCGGGGAAAGTGGCGGCACCTTATGTACGGGAATCGTCTGTCAAAATAGGGTTGGAATTCCGGGACCGGGTCGACCTGGCGATCAACCGGACCATTCTGGTGATCGGAGCGGTGGTCGAAATCATTGTCCCGGGGGATTGCCTGCTGCCGGATGGCTATCTGGATATTGAGAAAGCCGGAACCATTACCAGCTCCGGATTGGATGGCTACCATACCACGCAACGACTGAGCCGGCTTTCGTACGCCAAGGTAGACCGGGAGCCGCGGGAAATAGCGAACTGAGGGCCTAAAACGTGACCCTGCCGGAAGCGCGCGGTGAAGGCTGGCCAAATACGTTGATTCTTCCGTATATTGGCCCCGCAAGAACCTGATCCCTCCATGCTCAGCCGATTTCGTAAGCGCAAAATTGACCGGAAGCGCGACTTCTGCCTGAACTGTGATTACCCCATGCCTGACGACTACGACTTTTGTCCCATGTGCGGACAGGAAAACGTAGACAACAAAACGGGCATTGGCATGCTGGCGGAAGAATTTATCAACTCCTTCTTTGCCTACGATTCCCGCTTCATACGGAGTATTTTTCCCTTTCTGTTCAAGCCGGGATTTCTCACCAATCAGTTCCTGCTGGGCCGCCGGCTCACTTACGTGCATCCGCTACGACTCTACCTGATTGTGAGCATTCTTTATTTTACGGTCATTTCGCTGGAAATCAATGTAAAAGGCAACGTTTTCCAATCGGGCTTGAACGAAATGGAACTGGATTCGGAGCAGGAACGGGCCGACTCCATTGCAGCGACGGTTAAAAAGGACCTGAAAAAAGAAGGAATCAACTTCGATGTAAGTGTCAGAGACGACTCTACCCGAAAGAAAACCCGGCGAAACGACGGCATCGTACTCAATTTCGGAGATAAGGATTCTACGGGTAATGACAAGGGATTCAATCTGACCAAAATCAAACAGTGGTCGCAGGACCGGAATATGACGCCGGAAGCCGTGCTGGATTCGCTGGGACTAAAGCAAACGTACTGGAACCGCCGGATTGCCGAACAATCCCTGAAAGTCGTGCAGCGCGATACCGAATCGTTGATTGAATACCTGCTGGAAAAAGTGTCGCTGATGATGTTTTTGTTGCTGCCTTTTGTGGCCGTATTGCTCAAACTGCTGTACATCCGTTCCAAACGCTATTACATCGAACACCTGGTTTTTACGCTGCACATCCACTCCTTCCTGTTTTTCCTGCTGCTCATCCTGTCGCTGGTGATGGAAGTGTACGAAAATGGCTTAGTGGTGGCCATTCTGCTGGGTCTGCTGTTTCTGCATCTATTCCTGTCGTTCCGCAACGTCTACCGCCAGGGCTGGTTCAAAACCCTGCTGAAAATGTTCATTCTCTTCAATTGCTACGTCATTTCCCTTGCCTTTTTTATGGTAGCTACGATTATTGTGAGCTTTCTGCTTTTTTGAAATGGCCACCAATCTTCAGTTCGGCCGGAGCATTTCTTCTTTGTAATTCCCTTATCGATTGCGCCCGCGTAGCCATTAAAAGACAAAACCTGAGCGGTTTGCACAACCAGTCAGGTTTCACCAAATCGTATGAGCAGATGCGTATACTTGAAATCAGCGCCCCGTCAGCCTGATCTCATTTTACCTCCTTTTACTTCAGGACCAGCACCTCTTCCAGCGACTCCCGGTTGGCCTGCACGATGTGCCGGATGTGCTCGTCCGTGAGCGCAGTTGACAGAAACAGGCTTTCGAACTGGGAAGGAGCCAGGTACACGCCCCGACGCAGCATGGCCTGGAAATACTTGCCAAACAAAGCCAGATCGGCAGTCTTGGCCGACTCAAAATCAGTGACAGGCCGGCTGGTGGTGAAAATGCTGAACATCGAACCGATGTGGTTGATGGTGAAATCCAGACCCAGTTGGCGCAGGTTTTCGCGGAAACCGTTTACCAGTTGGTTGCCAATCTCTTCCAGGCGGTCGTACACAGAAGGGTTTTCGCGCAGGTGGTGGAGCATCGCCAGCCCCGCCGACATCGCGATGGGGTTGCCCGATAGCGTACCGGCCTGGTACACCGGCCCCGCCGGCGATACGTAATCCATGATTTCGCGCTTGCCCCCGTACGCTCCCACCGGCATGCCACCCCCGATGATCTTACCCAAGGTAGTGAGATCAGGCAGGACACCCATCCTTTCCTGCACGCCACCGGGAGCCAGCCGGAAGCCGGTCATCACTTCGTCGAAAATCAGAATGATGCCTTCCCGGTCGCACAGTTGTCGCAGGCCTTCCAGAAAACCTTCCTGTGGCAGTACCAATCCCATATTGCCGGCTACGGGTTCAATGATAATGGCCGCTACGTTGCCTGTATTGGCATCAGTTAGTCTTTTAACCGCCTCCAGATCGTTGTAGGGAGCCGTCAGGGTATCATTGGCCACGCCTTTGTTCACACCCGGGCTATCGGGTACGCCCATCGTGATGGCCCCGCTGCCGGCGGCAATCAGGAAGGAATCGCCGTGACCATGGTAACAGCCTTCAAACTTGATGATCTTTTCGCGACCCGTAAATCCCCTGGCCAGGCGAATGGCCGACATACAGGCTTCGGTGCCCGAATTCACCATCCTGACCTTCTCTACGGAAGGCACCATGTCCACAATAAGTTCGGCCATTTCCACTTCCTTGCGCGTGGGAGCGCCGAAAGACAGGGAACCGGAAAGGGCATCGCGTACGGCCTTTTCGATGATTTCGTGGGCGTGACCCAGCACCATCGGCCCCCAGGAATTGATCAGTTCCAGGTAGGCATTGCCGTCTTCATCGTACAGATAAGCGCCCTTGGCGGAGCGGATAAAGAGCGGATTGCCCCCTACTGCCCGAAAGGCGCGTACGGGCGAATTGACCCCTCCGGGAATGAACTGTTTGGCTTTTTCAAAAAGGCTTTGGCTATGGGAAGTATTCATGGAGCGTAGAGATAGGTTGGTATGGATTGCCGGCAAATTTACTCAAAAGCCCGTAACCTGACCTACTTCCGCCGACTAAATGCCCGGCTCAAATTGCTCCTTCTCCCGGTACGAACAACTCATTACGAAGCTTCCAAAAACCAGCCGGCCCTTCCTGGTTCTTATCAGCACCTTATTTCAAAGCTGATCGCTAACCGCTCATGACTGAAAGCTACTTATTCCAGCGGATTTACGGGCACCAGACGCGACTGATCAAATTTCAGCAGGGGTACGTACTGATTGGCGGTAGAACCTGCGTAGTGGAAACCGTACAGCGCCGTTCCCTTCACCGGCGGCTGGCGCAGGAGGTCATCGCGGAAGCGGGAGCCGTATTTGCTGAGCAGTTGCCCGAAAAACAGCATCGCATCGTAACCCTGGTAAGAATAGACTGAAGGAATAATGTTGTTTTCGGTAATGTAACGACTAATGAACGATTTGGCTTCCGGATTGTCCATGCTCACGTAATCGGGATAAATAAAGTGCACGTTGCGCCGTTCGTACTGTTCATAGCCAATCATCTGAAAATCCAGGATGTTCGGAGTAGTGATGACGGGCACCTTAGAGTCGGCCACGGCCAGGGCACTCATCATGGTGGTAGCTACGCTCTGATTGCTGGTGGCCATGAAGATGTGCCCAACGGTGCCGGCATTGAGTCCCTGCAGCGTGGTGCCAAACTGAGGGCTGGTCATCTTTTTAAATACCTGCACTTTGCCTCCCGTCTCCATCACTTTATCCCGGTAAGCGTAGGCCATCAGGGAGTCATCGGGACTGGTACCATAAAAAATCAGCGCCACGTTGGGACGGAAGTTTTTGGCGGCGTATTCGGCCGCTTTGGCGGCCCTTACTTCGGGCGAAGTCTGCACCAGAAAACTGTAGGGATTGTCCTGTAGAATCCGGGTATTGGAAGAAATGGGATTGACCAGGGGAACCTGCCGGGAGCGCGAAAAGGAAGATACTACTTTATAGCTCTCTGCGTACAGGGGGCCGATGAGCAGATCCATCGAAGCCAGTTCGGGCGAATTGACCAGCTCCAGTGCTTTATTGGCGTCGTTGGCTACGTCGTAGGCAAACAAATTGACTTTGATTCCCGCTTCGGCCAGTTTGTCCCTGCCCAGCTTGATCCCTTCATACATGTCCAGCGCAAACTGATTGTTTCGTGAGGTGGACGCCGGGTTCAATTGATTGACGCCAAACGGAAAGAGTACCGCTACGTTATAGCTGTCTTTTTGCGCAGAGGCCGTCGCTTTGGTTTCTTCCCGGCTATTGCGATTGAGTTTGAACTGCTTCTGGAGTTTTTCGGCCAAAGCCTGGTCCGCCTGGCTGTTGGAGGCCTGGATGCGGTCTACCAGTATTTCTGCTACCGTGGCATCATCCGAATGGGCCGACTGTAACTTTTTCAGGGTATTGAGGTCTTTCACCTGAGCCAGGTAGTGCTTCTTCACGCCCACGGCTTCTTCTTTCAAGGCGTTGCTCCGAATGGCTTTCAGGGCCGTAAGCGCCCCCGTCTGATCACCCGCCTCAAAAGCGGCATTGGCCAGCAGGTAACGGGCATCGTCCATGGCTTTCCAGGCAGGGAATTGCTCCATCAGCGTTTGCAGGGTCTGTTTGGCTTCGGCCGGTTGCCGGTTTTTCAACGAAGCCAGGGCCGAATAGTAATGGGCGTAGGCCGCGTAGGCATTGGCCGGGCTTACTTTCAGCAAAGGACGGAAGGCGTCACGTGCCTGGGTATATTTACCGTCGGCCAGCAGTTGCTTGCCGTTCTGGAATTTTTTCTGATAATCGGCATTGGTCTGCGCCACGCTCCAGAAGGGCAACAGAAGAAGAAGGAGAAAAAAAGATCTTGAATGCTTCATACGGGAGCAATTACGGAATTTTCTTGAAAACAGATGCGGGGTATAAGTAAAAAGACTTTCCGAAAGTGGCCTTCCGGAAAGTCTTTCACTGTAATAATTAGCCCTGATTATTTCTTTTTGCGGGATTCTTCGGTGGCTTTCATGGCCTCTTCGATGCGCGTCTGGAAACGGGATTTCTTGCGATTCCCCGCGTTTTTCCGGTTTTCCTCCAGTACCGCCTTGATCTTGTCTTCGTTTACGAAGCGCCGAATGATTAACTGCTGCGCAATGGTAACAATGTTAGAAGTAAAGTAATAAAAGCTCAGGCCGGCCGGGAAGTTGTTCATCACAAACAGGAACACCACGGGCATAATGTAACCCAAAGTCTTCATCGGGCCTTCTACGGTTGTCATCTGGTTGTTGTAGTAAGCATACGCCACCGATGAGATGGTCATCAGAATGGCAAAAAGGCTCACGTGCGAACCGTAGAAAGGAATGGCAAAGGGCAGGTTCAGAATGGAATCGTACGTGGAAAGGTCGTTGGACCAGAGGAAGGGCTGCTGCCGCAGTTCGATGGAACTGGGGAAAAAGCTGAACATCGCAAACAGGATGGGCATGGTCAGCAGCACTGGAATACAACCGCTCAGCGGACTTACGCCTACCTGCTGGTAGAGCTTCATCTGATCCTGCTGGGCCTTGGCCAGGTCATCGCCCGCATTTTTCTTGATTTCGGCCAGTTCGGGCTGCAATACCCGCATTTTGGCCATCGAAATGTAAGAACGGTACGTAAGCGGCGTCAGAATGAGCTTTACCAGCAGCACCAGCACAATGATGATGATGCCGTAGTTGCTCATAAACTTCTCCAGGAAGTTGAATACCGGAACGGTAATAAACTGATTGACCCAACGGACCACTGGCCAGCCCAGGTACACGTTGTCGCCGAAGCCTTCCGTCACCTTCTTGACAATCTGGTAATTGTTGGGACCGAAATAAAACTCAAACCGGCCTTTGCCCGCTTTCAGATCGGCCAGCGGCAGGTTCAGGTCGGCAGTCAGCGTTTTTACTACGTTGGTGTCGGCTTCCGCTACGGATGACTGCAAAGTGCCGCCCTGAAAAGAAGTACCTCTGGCGATAAGGGCAGCCGAAAAGAATTTGTGTTTCATCGAAACCCAGTGAATGGGTTCGGCGACTTTGCGTTCCTGGGCGTCTTTGGAAGCTTCGCTCAGGTTATCAAAAGAACCTTCGGTCAGGTAGTAGTTGATGGTAGAGGTAATCCGGCTTTGTTCCAGGTCTTTTTCCAGCTTTTTCAGGTTGTCCTGCCAGAAAAAGCGCACTGGCTCGTTCCGCACGGCCTGATCCATGCCGACCAGTTTCAGGTCATACCCCAGTTGAAAACCCTTGGCCGGCAGTGAATACGTTTGTTCAACGTAAGCGTTGGGAGCCGTTTCCAAGCGGAAAGTGATGCGGCTGGTATCGGCCGTTACGACGGTGTTCTGGGCCGTGGTGGTATAATACAATTGATACAAATCGACCCGGCCCTGCGGAGCGGCTACTTCCAGCGACATCCGGCTGGTTTTGTCGTCGATCAGAATCAGTGGCGCTCCTTCGTAAGTGCGGTACTCTTTCAGTTCCACGCGTTTTACTTGTCCACCTTTGGTGCTGAAAGTTACTTTCAGGTCGGCATTTTCCAGGGTAATTTCCCGGGCTTCGCCCGTAGCGGCAGCGGCAAAGCTCCCGTAAGTCGCCCGGTTGCGGGCCTGCGTCAGCGAATCGTCGGCTGGAGCGACAACCGGAGACTGCGCGGGAGCCGGGGCAGTCTGGGCAGTAGTAGGTCTGGCGTCTTTTTTGGTCGGGGTAGGCTCAGGCGCAAAAAATTGAAAGTATACGGTTACAATCAACAGTATTAGTAAAATCCCGGTAACTTGGTTTCTATCCATGCTTGATGAGCTGACCATTCGGTACTTCTGACGGCCAGCATTTTTCTGTTTTGATTTAAATGATGTTAAAAACTTCATCTCCCGCAGCTTCGGGCTTTGGGTAGGACAAAGGTAATCAGCAAATTACTTTGCTTACCAGTTCTTTGTCTCTCTTTTGCGTAGCGTAATGCAGAGCGGCCTTCACAAAGCTGACAAACAACGGGTGCGGACTCATGACCGTGCTCTTCAGTTCCGGGTGAAATTGGGTGCCGATAAACCAGGGATGCTCCTTGATTTCCATGATTTCTACCAGTCCGGTATCCGGGTTCACGCCGGAAGCGACCATCCCGGCGGCTTCGAACTGCTCTAGGTAGGCGTTGTTGAATTCGTAGCGGTGGCGGTGGCGTTCCGATATGCGGATCTTGCCGTATATTTCGCGGGTTTTTGATTCGGGGCGCATTTCGCAGGGATACGCACCCAGTCGCATCGTGCCCCCTTTGGCCGTGATCTTCTTCTGGTCTTCCATCATATCAATCACGGCATTCTTGGTTTCCGATACCATTTCGCGGGAAGTGGCGTCGGCGATGCCCAGCACGTTTCGGGCAAACTCAATGACGGCGCATTGCATGCCCAGACAAATACCGAAGAAGGGAATCTGGTTTTCGCGGGCAAAGCGCACGGCGTTGATTTTGCCTTCGATGCCCCGCTGGCCAAAGCCGGGAGCTACCAGAATGGCATCCAGGTCACAGAGCAGCGATTCGTAGTTGCTGTGCACCAGGCTCTCCGATTGAATCCACTCCACCTTGACCCGGCATTCGTTCTGGGCACCGGCGTGAATGAAGGCTTCGGCGATGGATTTATAGGCATCGTGCAGCTCCACGTATTTGCCCACCAGACCAATGGTCACCTGATCGGTAGGATTTTTGAGCCGACCCAAAAAGTCTTTCCAGGCTTCAATATCCGGATCGCCGTAGTGTGCCAGCCGCAGTTTTTCCAACACCCGTTCGTCCAGCTTTTCCTTTTTCATCAGTAGGGGCACGTCGTAAATGGTTTCGGCGTCCATGGCTTCAATCACGGAGTTGAGGTGCACGTTGCAGAAAAGGGCTAGTTTGCGGCGGATGTCGTTGGGCAGGGGCAGTTCGGTGCGGCACACCAGGATGTCGGGCTGAATACCCGCTTCGAGCAGGTCTTTCACGGAGTGCTGGGTCGGCTTGGTCTTCAGTTCGCCGGCCGATTTGAGGTAGGGCACCAGCGTGAGGTGAATCACCAGCGAATGGTGCTCACCAAGGTCCCATTTGATCTGACGAACAGCTTCGATGAAAGGTAGGGACTCTATATCACCCACGCAGCCGCCAATTTCGGTGATGACAATGTCGTACTTGCCGGTTTCGCCCAGGGCCAGGAAGTTGCGTTTGATTTCGTCGGTGATGTGCGGAATGACCTGAACGGTTTTTCCCAGGTAATCGCCGTGCCGCTCTTTGGTAATGACGTTGTTGTAAATCCTGCCGGTGGTTACGTTGTTGGCCTGCGAAGTAGGACTATTGAGAAAACGCTCGTAATGGCCCAGATCCAGGTCCGTTTCGGCACCGTCGTCGGTTACGTAGCACTCACCGTGCTCATACGGATTGAGGGTACCGGGGTCAATATTGATGTAAGGATCGAATTTCTGAATGGTTACTGACAATCCCCGCGCCTGGAGGAGTTTGGCAAGTGAAGAGGCAATAATGCCCTTGCCTAAAGAAGATGTCACACCGCCCGTAACGAAGATGTACTTTGCAGAAGCCATAAGGATGGTTGGATTTACATGTAATTACGGGATACAAAGTTAGCGTATAAATTTTTAATTTTACTGGAATATCGGGAGAAGGGTCTCAAAAAATTCTAACCCTCCGTCCGCAACTTGACCCGATTTGGTTCTACAATCACATACTTCCAACGACCCAACCCAGGCATAGAATAGAAGCTTTTCCAGGTATACAGATATGAAGTCGAAGCGAAAAGGTAATTTATTTCAATGGATGGGCTGGCTGGCCGGAATCCTTTTCTGCTTTCCGGGAATGGCCCAGGTCAGTGACTTCCACTTCCGGCAACTTTCCCTGGAAGCCGGGCTTTCGCAGAGCAGCGTTTTTGCCATCGTACAGGACGACGACGGCTTTATGTGGTTCGGCACCCAGGACGGCCTCAACCAGTACGACGGTTACGGCTTCCGGGTCCACAAGAAACGCCCTTTCGACTCCACTTCCCTGAGTCACAGCCACGTCCGGGCACTGATCAAAGACCGCACCGGCAACCTGTGGATCGGTACGGCCAGCGGCCTGAATCTGCTCGATAAGCGCAACAACCGTTTTCTCAACCTGTCGCATTTGCTCAATCACCAGAACGACGCGGAAGGACTTATGGTCAACTGCCTGTACGAAGATGCGGGCGGCACCATCTGGGTAGGTACGGCCAGGGGCCTTTCCGGTATTGTGCCCATCCGGGAAGCGGGCAAAACGGTTCGTTACCGCACCTTCCACGCCCGTTACGATGAAAAAGAGAGCGGCAGCCTGAGCAGCAACCACGTACTCAGCCTGCTCGAAGACCGGAACGGAAACGTATGGATCGGCACGGCCTCCGGAATCAACCTGCTCAGTAAGGATTCGCTGGACCGCAAAACCGGCAATCAGATCCGCTCTTTTCGGAATCAGCGGAACAGCCCGGAGCCGATGTACAACCTGGAGGGCCGGTTTATCTCTGCCATGGTGCAGGATACATTCGGGCACCTTTGGGTAGGTACGGGCCGGGGACTCTACCAGATTGATCCGGTTGCCGCCCGGCCAGTGGCACATTATACTCAGGACAGTGACACAGATGCGCCCGGAAAACGGGATAGGGTATCTCCTATGGCTCATACTCTGCTCAGTAACCAGGTTTACTCTCTATTATTCGACAGCCAGGGTGTGTTATGGGCAGGAACCCTCGGGGGAGGCATCCATAAATTGCTCCTGAATGAAGAGGGAAAGGTAGATCGGATCGTGCAGTTGCGTCAGCGCAGCATTCCGGGAAAAGAAGCCAAAAACGATTTTGTGCTTTGTATTTACGAAAGCCGGGAAAAGAATGACGGCACGATGTGGTTTGGTCTGGAAGCCGGTGGGGTAGCTCAGTTCAATCCTTCCAAGAACAATTTCAAGCTCTACCGCCGCAACGAATTGTCGGACAACACCCTTTCCGGAGAAAACATTTTCTCCGTGCTGAAAGACCGGGAAGGTTTTCTTTGGATTGGCACCAGCCACGGTCTCAATCGGTACGATGCGCGGACGCAACGGTATACCCGGTATTTCTACGAGCCGGAGAACGACAATACCTTGTCGGCCAATCAGATTTTCAAGCTGCTGGAAGACCGCGAAGGCAACCTATGGGTCGGCACTTCCCGCGGGCTCAACCGCTACGACCGCCGCAACGACCAGTTCATTCGGGTGAATATGCTGGTAGATGGCAAGCCGGTTGCCAACGTAGGAACGATCACGGCCCTGTGCGAAGACAGCGAAAGGCAACTGTGGGTGGGTGCCAGCTACGACCTGATCAAACTGGACAGAAGCACGCTCAAAGGGGTGAGTTACGGCTACCACGCCAAAAACGCCGCCCGCATTACCGGAGGCAGAATCACGACGATTTACGAAGACCAACAAAAAAACCTGTGGATCGGCACCTACGCCGGACTGAACCGCTACGATCGCCAAGCGAATGATTTTATCCATTATCCCAGCCTGCTCAAAGACAAAAATTCCCTTTCCAGCAACACGGTTTTGTCGATGCTGCAAGACCACAACGGGGCTTACTGGATCGCCACGGATCTGGGGCTGAACAAACTGGTTTTTGAGGGCAAAAAGGCCATTTTTACTCATTATATGGAGAAAGATGGGCTGCCCAACAACTTTATCTACGGCGTACTGGAAGACGAAGCCGGCCGCATCTGGATGAGCACCAACATGGGGCTGAGTGTGTATGACCCGCGCAACGGCACCTTCACCAACTACGACGAAGCCGATGGCCTGCAGAGCAAGGAATTCAATTCCGGCGCTTATTTCCGGGCTGAAAACGGGGAAATGTTTTTCGGCGGAATCCAGGGCCTGAACAGCTTTTTTCCCGACAACATGCGGGTCAACCGCCACGTGCCCAAAGTCAGGATCGTGGCCCTGGAACGCTTCGAAGTGCCGGTCAACCTGGATAGCCTGCGCCTGGCTTCGGACGTACTCACCTTTGACTATACGGAAAACTATTTCTCCTTTGAATTTGTCTCCCTCGATTACGCCAATCCTTCCAAAAACAAGTACGCGTACCAGCTGGAAGGCTTCGACAAGGACTGGATTCACTGCGGCAACCGACGATACGCCAGTTTTACCAATCTGGACCCTGGCGATTACGTGTTCAAGGTAAAAGGCTCCAATGACAACGGCATCTGGAATGAAAGCGCCATCGCCAGCATTCGCATCCGCATCAAGCCCCCTTTCTGGCAAACCTGGTGGTTTTACGTACTGAGCCTGGCGGCTGTGGTGCTGGCCGTGAAGCTGATCCACGATCTGCGGGTACGCCGCAAGCTGAAACGACTGCTCGAACTGGAAAAAATCCGCACCACCGAAAGCGAAAAGATCCGTAAACAGACCGCTTCTGACTTTCACGATGAAATGGGTAACCGCATCACCCGAATCGGGGTACTCACGGAACTGATTAAGGTACAGCTGAACAATTCCTCAACCAATGGCGATTACGGCGGGGAAGTGACCAGTCTGCTGAGTAAAATCAGCGAAAACTGTAATACGCTTTACAATGGCACCCGTGATTTTATCTGGTCCATCAATCCCGACAACAATACTTTCTACGAAGTGGCCGTCCGGCTAAAAGACTTCGGCGACGAATTGTTCGACAATACCGCCGTGAATTTTCAGGTAGGTGAGATTAGCGAACACTATAAAGAAGTGAAGTTGCCCATGGACTGGAGCCGGCAACTGATCCTGATTTTCAAAGAAGCCCTCAACAACACCCTGAAGCATTCGCATTGCCGGAATGTGTATCTGCAATTCAGCGTGCAGGAAGGCGATGCGTTGATTTCCCTCACGGACGATGGACAAGGCTTCGAGCCCGGAAATGGTAGGGGAGGCACCGGCTTGAAAAACATGACCACCCGGGCCAGGAAGATCAATAGCCAGCTTCAGGTGAGCAGCGAAAAAAGTACGGGGACAAAAATTATCTTCAGTGGCACCTTGCCGCAAAATGGGGGAGTACTCATCTGAGACCTCATTCAAATTTAATCCGCCGCAAACGGATTTGAAATGAATCTTTTAGCGGAACCTGCTTGCCGTTCATCAAAATTCACGTTCGCAGGTCCTTTTTTTACACGTTTATTACGGAGATTTTTTAACCTTATTTCGACCTTATGAGCCTGCACGATATACGCGTTTGCATAGTAGAAGATGATCACGTGATCCGCGATGGATTTGGTCTGCTGATCGACAGTACCCACGGGTACAAAATCATCAACACCTACAGTAACTGTGAAGATGCCATCAAAAACCTGGACAGCGACAAGCCCGACGTCGTCATGATGGACATCGAATTGCCGGGAGGCATGAATGGCATCGCCGGAATTGCCAAAATCAAGAAGCTGAAGCCCAAAATCAACATCATTGTCATTACGGTCTACGAAAATGATGAACTGGTCTTTCAGGCCCTTTGTGCCGGCGCCAGCGGCTACCTGACCAAAAACATTCCTCCGGCCAAACTGCTGGACGCCATCAAAGAGGTGCAAACCGGCGGCGCTCCTATGAGTACCAACATTGCCCGTATGGTGGTGCAGTCTTTCCAGAAAAACACCAATTCTCCCCTTTCTCCCCGCGAAACCGAAGTACTGGAGTTATTGTCGAAAGGCAAAAGCTATCATAAAATCGCGGACGAACTGTTTGTGGATAAGGAAACCATCCGTACGCACATCAAGAACATTTACCTCAAACTGGAAGTCCATTCCAAAGCCGACGCCATTGAAAAAGCGCTCAAGGAAAGACTCATCTGATGAACAATGAGTAATGAATAATGATGAATGAATAGTGAATAAGAAAACTCATTACTCATTACTCATTGAATAACCGCTCATCCCATTGCGCCCCGAAGCGCGGTTGCCGGATGCCCTGATTTCCATTCTTCCTCACCCCCCAAAAGCGGCCTTCTCCCAGGATAACCGCCTGATTTTCTGCGAAAAAAATCACCCATTACGGGTGATGTCTCTGATCTGCCCTTTCCCCAAATTGGATTGGATTGGCTTCACCGTCGGTTGCTCTTATTGTATTGCCTTGGTTCCAGGGCATCAAGACCCACTCTCTTCCAATCTCAACTGCCAGCTAAACGCGCAAAGTCATGCAACTTATTATCCATTCTATAATCCACGTTTACTATGAAAAACCCTTTACTATTAAGTTGGCTAGCCCTCACCTTGCTGTGTTACCCGGCGTTTTCCCAAAACCGAACGGTATCCGGACAAGTAACCACTTACGAAGACGGTAGCCCCTTGCCCGCCGTAAGTGTGGTAGTGAAAGGCACGACCACCGGCACTTCTACCGACTTTCAGGGTCGCTATCAATTGGAGGTTCCCCCACAAGCGGTACTCATTTTCAGTTTTATTGGCTTCAATACCCAGGAAGTACAGGTAGGCGACCGCACGGTGCTGGACGTAAAGATGACTGCCGACGTAAAAACGCTCAATGAACTGGTAGTAGTGGGCTACGGTACGCAGCAAAAGAAGGACCTGACCGGCTCCATTGCCAGTGTTTCGTCCAAGGAGATACAGAACGTGCCGGTGGTCAGTTTCGAATCGGCCATTCAGGGACGGAATACGGGCGTACAGGTGAGTTCACCCAGCGGTAAGGTGGGGCAGGGCATTCAGATCCGGGTGCGAGGGGCTTCGTCTATCACGGCCAGTAACCAACCCCTGTACGTGGTCGACGGCATTCCGGTCACCCAGCAAAGCGTGGCCGATGCAACTACTGAAGACACCAATCCGCTGGCCGATCTGAATACCAATGACATCGAATCCATTCAGGTACTCAAAGATGCTTCTTCTGCCGCCATTTACGGTTCCCGGGGTTCCAATGGGGTAGTGCTCATTACGACCAAGCGGGGAAAAGCCGGCCGCACCAATTTCAACATCAACTATTCGGCCGGGAGAAGTACGCCCACCGGTTACCGGAAGTTTCTGAACCGGCAGGAGTACATCGAGTTCTTTACCGAAGCCGCGACCAACGTAGGTGAGGACATTGCCGAAGTCTGGGAAGACAATACCGGTTATTCCTGGGATGAGACCCTGGCGCAGAATGCCAATACTGACTGGCAAAAGGAAGCGTTCCAGAAAGCCGGGTTTCAGCAACTGGACGTGACCGGCAGCGGGGGCAATGACAAAACCACTTTTTATGCCGGCCTAAGCTACCTGGATCAGGACGGTATTGTGCTGGCCAACGGCTACCAGCGCTTCAGCGGTCGCCTTAATATCGATCAGCGTGCCAGCGACCGGATGCGGTTTGGCGTCAATCTCAACATGGTACGGAGTGTCAACAATCGGGTAGATTCGGACAACTCTTTCACCAATCCCCTGCAGGCCAATGCCCTGCCGCCCATTCAGCCGGTTATTGATCCGGAAACGGGCGATTACAACCTGAAAACGCTGTACGATAATCCCCTTTACCAGACCAAGTACCAGTTTCAGAAAGCCACATCGTACCGCAACTTCGCTACGCTTTATGGCAGCTACACATTTCTGCCCGGTTTGACGTTCAGAAGCGAATTCGGGGTCGACATTCTGAATCAGCAGGAAGAATATTACAACGGGCGCAATACGCCAAACGGGGCACCTACCGGCCTGGGAAATTACCGTACGGTGACAGTGCTCAACTACACCACCAACAACACCTTGACGTATAACCGGGTGTTTAATGAGGTACACGATGTGGAAGTGCTGGGCGGCATGAGTTACCAGGAATCGAATACTGAGACATCGCAGGTAACTGGTCAGGGCTTTCCCAACGACCAGTTCAAGAAGCTGAGCAGCGCCACCACCATTACGTTCGGTTCGTCGACCGGAACGGGTTTCAGTTACCTTTCGTACTTTGCCCGGGCCAACTACAAATACAACGGAAAGTACCTGCTTTCGCTGAGCGGACGCAGCGACGGTTCTTCCCGCTTTGGTGCCGACCGGCGCTTCGGCTTTTTCCCCGCTGCATCACTCGGCTGGATCGTCAGTGAAGAGGCATTCCTGAACGATACCCGCGTACTCAGCTTTCTGAAAGTAAGGGCCAGCTACGGCATCACGGGCAATTCGGAAATAGACGACTTTGCGCCGCGTGGTCAGGTGGTCAGCATTTTCAATGGCAGTGCTACGGGGCTGATCCAGACCACCGTACCCAACCCCAATCTGAAATGGGAAACGACGGCGCAGCTGGATCTGGGGCTGGATGTGGGATTGTTCAGCGACCGCATTTCGGTCACTGCCGACTATTACTCCAAGAAAACGACTGATCTGCTCCTTCAGTTGCCCATCCCCAACACCTCTGGCTTCAATACCCAGTACCAGAACATTGGGAATCTGGAGAACAAAGGAGTAGAACTGAGCCTGACGACCCGCAACCTGACGGGTGAATTTACCTGGACCACCAATTTTAACATTTCCCGGAACGTGAACAAAGTGACCAATATGGCCGGCACCAACATCACACCCGGCGGGCGTATACTCAGTTCGGTTCGCGAAGGTCAGCCCATTGGCATTTTCTGGGGTAAGAAGTTTATTGGGGTCAATCCGGACAACGGCGATGCACTTTACGAAGGCGAAGGAGGAGTGCCCGTCAACAACATTACGCAAGCGGTAAGCCAGATCATCGGTAATCCCAATCCGGACTTTTTTGGCGGCATGACCAATACTTTTACCTACAAAGGGTTTGAGTTGAACGTATTCCTCCAGTTCGTTTCCGGCAACGACGTCTATAATATGGCCGGCGTATTCCAGTCAGTGAGCGGCGACTTTTTCGATAACCAGACCCGTGACCAGCTCAACCGCTGGCGCGAGCCGGGCGACATCACCAACGTGCCGCAAGCCCGGTTTGACGGAGCCAACGGCGGGGGCGCTTCTTCGCGCTGGGTGGAAGACGGTTCCTACCTTCGTTTCAAGACAGTGACGCTGGGTTACAACTTTCCCAAAAGTCTGGTAGGTAAAGCCCGACTCAATAACGTGCGGATATACGTGACCGGTCAGAACCTGCTCACTTTCACCCGGTACTCCGGTTATGACCCGGAAGTGTCCTACTTAGGTGCCGGCCCCACCAACCAAACCAGCAATTTCCAGATCGGGCACGACTTTTATACCCCGCCCCAGGCACGCACCCTCATCGTGGGCATCAATCTTGGATTTTAGTTGGAACCTACTCAAAAGCAAATCATTATGAAAAAAGATATATTTCTCAGAAAAGCCTTTTCCCTGCTATTGGCATTCAGTCTATTGGCTGGCTGCAATAAAAAACTGGATGTAGAACCCAAACTGTTCATCGATTCCGAAGAGGCTTTGTCTACGCCCGAAAACGTAGAGCTGATATTAGAAGGAGCCTACGCCCAATTGGGAGCCGGATTTACCGGACTCAACGGCGAACTGGGTGCTTTATACGCCACCAACCTGATTCTGATGCCCGATCTGCAGGCCTCAGAAGACTACTTATTCTGGCAGGGTACTTTCAATCAGTACCGCGACGTATCGCAAAAGGCGATGCTGGCCGACAACACCGTTGCCCAGCTCACCTGGCGCCGTGCTTACAAAGCCCTCAACTCCGTGAACGGGGTATTATCGGCACTGGACATAGTAAAAGCCGAAGACCGGGACCGTACCGAAGGCGAAGCCCGGTTCATTCGGGGCATCCTGTACTTTGAACTGGTCCGCATGTACGCCCAGCCCTGGGTAGCCGGCGCAGCCAACAACGGACCCGGCGTGCCACTGGTACTTACTCCTACCAAAACCATTACGGAATCGGCCCGGGTGAGCCGGTCTACCATTGCCCAGGTATACGATCAGGTGCTGGAAGACCTGACCAGGGCAGAAAGCTTGTTACCGGAAGAAAATGGCGTACGCGCCAGTACGTACACGGCCAGCGGCTTCTTATCGCGGGTATATCTACAGCAGAGTGATTTTGCGAAGGCCCGCGACGCCGCCAACCGGGTCATTGAAAGCGGCCTGTATCAGTTGCTTCCTTCCGTAAAAACGGTGTTCGATCAGAACAGTACGGCGGAAGCCATTTTTGAAATTCAGCAAAACACCCAGAACAATGCCGGCACCAACAACGACGGTCTGGCTACCTTCTACTCTTCCGGTGGACCGGCCAACGGACGCGCCGACGTTCGGGTAGAAGAAGCTTTTTACAACCTGTACGCCAACCAGGACAAACGCAAACAGGAGCTTTTTTACATCGGGGAAGGGCGCCGACCCGGCACTTTGCGCAGCTACAAGTGGTTTGATCCTTTCAAAAACGTACCCGTGATGCGCATTGCTGAAATGTACCTGACCCGGGCCGAAACCAACGCCCGACTGGGTACCACCGTGGGAGCTACGCCGGTAGAAGACCTCAACACCATTCGTAACCGGGCGGGACTCCCGAGTGTCGACACTGCAACGGTGGAGGATATTCTGCAGGAGCGGCGGCTGGAACTGGCATACGAAGGGCTGCGCATCCACGACATCAAACGCACGCAGGGATCGACGGGAGCATTTCAGTACAATTCGCCCAAGCTGGTATTTCCCATTCCGCAACGGGAAATCAATGCCAATCCCAACCTGAGCCAGAACGAAGGGTATTAGGTCAGCAACCGATCAGTACAGTAGCTTGAAAGAAGAAGTTGCCCTGCGTGATATTACGCGAGGTAACTTCTTCTGTTTTTGAGCCAATTGGCAGACATACTTCCAGGAGCTTCTATAGATCATTTTCTCTCTTAAATACAAAAAAAATCGTTGGGCGAATAAGTTCTGCTCCCATAAACAGGGTGATTTCTCTGTAATGGCCTCTTTATGAACCATTCAACCAGCTTCTAAGCTTCAGACGAAAGAGATGTTGCTGCTACTTATTGGCATTGAATAAATAACTGAAATCAAGGCCAGTATACATACCCCTTTCCGATAACTACTTGATTACAAATAACCAACACCTTGTTTCAGTGTTCGATCAATAGATACCGTTTCATTCAGTTGGTAACTCCTAAATCACTGGATCTGAGACGACATTTATAAATAAATCACCCAATGTGGGGGTATTGAATACTCTCTGAATACCACAATTTAAGATATTCATCATTCCATCCATTCCCTCACTGTCTGGCGCGCAATTGAGTTGTTGCCCACTGCCTTCCTTTCAAGCACAGCAGAGTACTGGCTCCGGTATGGTGTGACTGTTTTTAAAACCTAAATTTTAACCATTTCTTATGAAGAGAATCTTACTGTTGAGCCTACTGATGATGATGGGTACGCTTCAACAAGCCCTTGCACAGGACCGAACAGTTTCTGGCACGGTAACCTCTGCGGAGGACAACTCTCCCCTGCCTGGCGTGAGTGTCGTCGTGAAAGGCTCATCCAACGGCACGGCCACCAATGCCGACGGAGCTTATAGCCTCAGTGTCCCCAGCGGCGCTACCTTGGTATTCAGTTTTATTGGTCTTCAATCGCAGGAAGTAGCGGTTGGCAATCAGACGACCATTAATGTAGCCATGACCGCCGATGTAAAGCAATTGAGCGAAGTGGTCATCACCGCAGTGGGTATTGAGAGGTCTCGAAAAAGTCTGGGCTACGTAGTGCAGGAAGTAAAGGGAGAACAACTGGCGCAACGAGCAGAACCGGATGTACTGCGAGCCTTGAATGGAAAAGTGGCCGGGGTACAGATCACGGGCTCCAACGGAGCGCCCGGCTCGTCTACCAATGTGGTCATTCGGGGCTATAACAGCACCCGAAACAATCAGCCTTTGTTTGTAGTGGATGGAGTACCTTTCGACAACACTACGAACACGACTGATAATACGCTGATTTCCGGTTCCAGTTATTCCAACCGTCTCACCGACATTAGCCCTGCCGACATTGAATCTATGACCGTACTCAAAGGCGGTGCGGCAGCAGCACTGTATGGTTCGCGCGCAGCCAACGGGGTAATTGTGATTACCACCAAGGCAGGTAGCAAAGGATTGTCTCAAAAAGGTCTGGAAGTCACTTTCAACAGTTCTTATACAATGCAGGAAGTGGCTAAATTGCCCAATTATCAGAACCAATACGGACAAGGAAACGAAGGGAAGTTTGTAAACGGCAACTTCGGTAACTGGGGCCCCGCTTTTGCGGATCTGGATTCGGTAACGGATTTCCGGGGCAACCGGGTACCGTATCGGGCATACCCCAACAACGTGAAAGATTTCTACCGTACCGGGTCCATTGTAGAGAATTCGCTGGGCGTTTCGACGGGAAACAGCAAATACAATTTCTTTACTTCCTTCAACCGACTGAAGCAGGAAGGTACCATTCCCAACACGGATTACGCCCGGACCAACATCAGTGTGGGGGGCAATGTGAAACTGGACAATGGTTTTACCGCTGGTGGTTCCCTTAGCTTTGCCAATGTCATGCAGACGGGTCCCCAGTTGGGTGGTGGCGGTATTGCCGATGCTTCGGTACACCGGGTGTTGTGGTACATTCCACGCAGCTTCGATCTTTCAGGCTACCCTTCGGAAGATCCGACCACCGGGGCCAGCATCTATTTCCGGCCGGACGTACTCAACCCGTACTGGGTGTCTAAAAATAACCCGTACACCAGCAATGTAGACCGCATCAGCGGCAATCTGAATATGAGCTACGACATTCTGGACTGGCTGAACGTAAGCTATAAAATTGGTATCAATACCTACGTAGACCTTCGCAAACAGGGATACGCCAGAGGGAATCCCTTGTCTCCTACCGGTGGCGTAACCCTGGATAACATCCGCTACCGGGAAGTGGAATCCAACCTTTTGCTGACTGCTACCAAAAACCTTACGGAAAACATCGGCCTGAGAGCGATTCTGGGACATAACATTAATCAGCGGCTCACCGACCGCCAGTCCGTAGCGGGCACTAACCTCATCGTGCCGGGTATTGTGGATATTGACAATACGGGTTCATTAGTACCTAATGGGGGTGAATTTTCTAAAAGAAGGCTATACGGCGTATTTGCTGATGTTCAGTTGTCGTATCGCGATTACTTGTATTTGACTCTGACTGGCAGAAACGATTGGTCCTCTACCCTGCCAAAAGCCAACAACAACTTCTTTTATCCGGCTGCCAGTGTAGCCTTCATTTTTTCCGATGCCCTTGGAATCAAGTCGAATGTGCTGAGTTCGGGTAAGATAAGGGCAGGTGTTTCACGGGTGGCCAATGATGCTACGGCCTATGCCATCCAGAATGTATTTAATGGTAATAGTACCAATGGAAACAACCTGGCATCGGTCACTCCTCCATTCAGAGGACAGTCTACGCTTACGGCCAGTGACGTGCTGGGCAACCCCAACATCCGGCCGGAATTCACCAACGAAATCGAAGTAGGTACGGACCTGTCTTTCCTGGATAACCGGGCCACCCTAAACTTCACCTACTACCATAAAAAGACTACCGATCTGATTACCAGCGTAGACATCCCTTCTACTTCCGGTTATATTCAGCAACTTCAGAATGCCGGAGAAATTTTGAACCGGGGAGTAGAAATAGGCTTGAACCTGGATCCGGTACGCACCAGCGGAGGATTCAACTGGAATATTTTTGTCAATTACACCCGGAACATCAGCAAGGTAATTGCGCTGGCACAAAATCAGGAATTTATCAATGTACCTGGTCAGTCTTTCAGTAATCCAAGGCAAATCATCCGCGTGGGTGGCGGTTACGGCGAAATCTACGGTACCGCGCTGGCCAGAGATGCACAGGGAAATCTGCTCATCAATCCGGTCAACGGTTATCCCATTGCTACGGCTGCTTCCCAGGTCATCGGCGACCCGAATCCCGACTTTTTGCTGGCCATTACCAATACCTTTACCTACAAGGGCTTAAGTTTGAGCTTCCTGGCCGACGCCAAAGTAGGTGGGGATCTTTACATAGGAACTGTACAGGATATGCGCGCACGGGGCGTATTGCAGGAAACCGCCGCTGACCGCGATAAAGCCAGACTGATACCGGGCGTGCTGGGCAATCCAAATACCCGTCAACCCTTGCTGGATGGTGAAGGACGCACTATTCCCAATACGCTGCAGATTTCTGCCAATGAATACTGGTTCAATGGTCCCCCTAGTGTTTCTGATGAATCGGCGGTATTTGATGGCACCGTATTTCGCTTACGCGAACTGACGCTGGGCTATCAACTACCCAAAGGATGGCTGAACAAAACCCCCATCGGATCGGCTACGATTTCCCTGGTTGGCCGCAACCTCTGGTTCTATACACCCAACATCCCGCAGGATGCCGCCATTGATCCGGAAACGAGCGGACAGGGAGCCGGAAACCTCCAGGCTTTGATTCAAAACTACGTTCCCAACAACAAGAGTTACGGAGTGAATCTCCGTCTCACTTTCTGACAAGCAATATTCGCCTAATCCGACTTAACTTATTATGAAAGCATTATCACGTCTCAATCTCTTTTTCCTGGTGTTCTTTCTGTTGATTGGCACCTCATGCGAAAAGGACTTCCTGAATATTAATACCGATCCCAATAATGCATCCAGTGCTTCGGAGGCAGCCCTCCTGCCTGCTGCTCAGATTTCATATGCCTTTGCCTTTTCGGGTGAATACGAACGCATCACTGCTAGTCTGATTCAGCAAATCGTCAATACCCGTTTCGACCGTTACGCGCTGTCTGCCTCTTCGGCTTCCAATGCCTGGCAGTTCGATATCTTCGGGGGCGCTCTCAGTGACCTGTCTCTGATCATCAACCAGGGAACGGCAAACGGCAACTGGCATTACGTGGGCATTGCCAAACTGCAAAGGGCTTACGTCTTCAGCATGATGGTAGATATGTATGGCGACCTGCCTTTTGCCCAAGCTACCAAAGGAGCGGAAAACATCTATCCGGTCTACGAAGACGATGCCCAGGTGTACGATCAGATTCTGCAACTGATTGATGAAGGGCTGGCTGATCTGGACAAAGCTTCCGCCTTATCTCCGAATGCAAATGACCTGAATTATCCGCAGACGACCTCTGCTGCCTGGGTTTCGACCAGCCTGCCTAAGTGGAAAAAAATGGGAAATACCCTGAAGTTGAAGATCTACAATCAGATCCGGCTGGCCGATCCGGGTAGGGCCAGAACGGAGATCAATGCCCTGCTGGCTGGTGGCAATCTAATCAGTAGCCAGGCGGAAGATTTCCAGTTTGACTTCGGCACTTCAGTCGCTCCCGACAACCGGCACCCCAACTACCAGGCCGATTATGAGAACCTATCCCGTGAGAGCTACATGAGCAACTACTTCAATACGCTACTCACTACCCTGAGTGATCCACGCATCCCTTATTATTTCTATAACCAGGGGAATGGCTTTTTCGGGCGCATTCCGGGCGATGCTACTTCTACCGGCAGCGACGCCAATTCACGGTCGCTATACGGTCTTTTTCCGGTGGGTGGGAAATACAATACGGGCACCCCAGGAGCGGCCAATACCAATTCTGGTCTGGGCAATGGTGCTTACCGAATGCTTACCAATTATATGCGTCTGTTTATTACCGCCGAAGCGCAACTGACGCTGAACAACGACGTAGCCGCTGCCCGCCAGGCATTAGAACAGGGTATGACTGCAGCTCTTACCAAAGTAAGCACCTTCGCCGTTGCTTCGTCTGCACCAGCCTTGTCAGACGCGGCCATCACTGCCTACATCACTGCAAGACTGGCCGAATATGATGCAGCCACTACTGAAACAGCGCGTCTGAATGTAATTATGACCCAAAAGTACATATCCCAATTCGGAAATGGCGTAGAGACCTTCACCGATTACCGGCGGACTGGCTTACCGGTGCTTCAGGTGCCGCCGGCTCCATTAGGCGCATTCCCGTTGCGGTTACTCTATGACATCCAGGAATACGGAGGCCCCAATCCGCCTACCCAACCTGATCTGACGGTTCCTATCTTCTGGGATGTGAATTGATTTCTCCACTCTCAATCCATTAAAAAATGAAAAGATATATTTATTTCTGCCTGATACTACTCATTGGAACAGCCTCCTGCAAAAAGGAGGACAAGCTGTTTACGATCAAGGAGCCGCCCCGCCCAACCACGACCTTTACGTTCACCGATGCCAACGGAAACCCGACCCGGCAGGGAGGCAATACTTTTTCCATTGCCAATCCGGGATTGAATGGCAGTTTTACTTTCAATGCTCAAATCAATTCCGGCGATAGCCGCTTGGTTGACAGTGTGCTGGTCGAATACCAATATTCCATTCTTACTACGGGCGGCGGAGCCTCTTCCTTCGGATGGGCCGAATGGGAAACGGTCAAGACTTCCGCTACTTCACCGGTATATGACTTCACTTACACGTTCAACATACCTGAGTTAAACGAGTTCTACGCGGGTGCAGAAATCATTACCACAGGTTCATTGGGGGCTACTCCGCTGGCCAGGGATGAAAATGAAGCCCGGCTCACGGCTTATTTCAACGATGGTACCACTGCCCGTTCGCCCAAGCTCACTTTCACTTATCCGGTTAGGCCTTCGGGGGTGGAATGACGCTTGGGAACTTTAATAATTAACATTTATAGAAGGTAATGATTTTAGCTACGCTTGCTGGATTTTCTGACTGAGCACGGTCAGAAAATCCAGCAATACTTTTGGTGAACCTTTTGTGTAAATTCTATTTACCACCTTATCAACTTAAACACTTCTCTTATGATGGACACTCAACTCTCTCCCGTTTGCTTCATAAGCAATTTTTTAATTACTCCTCCTTTATCCTCCTCAATGATTAGAAGTATAATGTGCTTAGTCCTGCTAGGATTATCTTCACTAAGCTCTTTTTGTCAGACCCACTGCGGAACACGCTATTTTTATGAAGATACTTATAATGCGGTTTATGATGGAAAATATTGTGATTATAAGGCAACTCAAGCTTTTATGAGTCCTGGTGGTGGGACAACTACCTCTACACGAGTTAGCAACGGATTATATGTGACTTGGAATGGAATCGGCACAGGTAATATAACATATAGTGTATTTTATCCAGCAGGCGCTTTACAGCAAACCCATATAGGTAATAAAACTGTTCAAGTACCAGTAACAGCAGCAGAGCAGCCCACTTTCATCACAGCACCTGCATCTATATGTAATGGTCAAACCCTTACGTTTAATGCTTCATCCCCTAGCGCGAGTAGTTATTCATGGGAAGTTTCTGGCGGTCTTAGCATTAATGGAGCCACGACCGCCACCACTACTATGGGAAGCGTCCAGGTAACTGCGCCAACTACTGGGAATACTCAAGGCTATGTAAAGGTGAAAGCTAACTCTGTTTGCGGTAGTACTCCCGTAACTACGAAAGCAGTCTGGATTGGATATTCATTTAGTGTATCAGGCCCCAGCAAAGTTTGTACAAGCAATTTCACTTTCCGTGGTTCGATAATTGGAGGTAAAGTAATTGGGTGGAATATTTATAAATCGACTGGTGAAGAGGTTGATTGGCCAGGCTATGCAAGTAATGATGGTTCTGCGTTTACTATTACATTTACACCTCCGCTGGGACAATATTATGTTACCTCCGTTGCGACTTCTTGTGGAAAAACGGTTTATGCTTCCCTGCCTTTTTCCGTAGTATCTCGCACTGCTTGCTCGGGCACTTCGGCTACCTCAAATCCAATAACTTTTAATATCAACACACGTCCTAATCCGGCCAGTAATCAATTTTATGTGGAGGCCATAGATGAGGATGGAAATGTAGTAAATACAAGCTTTGAAGTAGAACTAGCTGATAGATATTCACAAGTTAAAAAATTAGCCAAATCCCACAGTGGCAGTATCAAGATTGATACTCACTCTTTATCCAGCGGCATTTACTACCTAAAAATCATTCAAAAAAATGAAATGACAACGAAGCAAATAGTGATTCAGAAGTAGATATAACAGAACATAGGGAAAGCAAATTTCAATCTTAAATTCCTAATTTTTATTTAGCATCTCACTAATATTCTATTTTCGGAATAGACATTTTTAATTCGGTTCGAAACATGAATTTTTGAAAGGCAACACTTAGCAATCAAAACGCTTCCTAAACCTGGGAAGCGTTTTGATTGCTAAGTGTTGCCAAAGTTAACTTTTGTTTTCTACGACGTCGACCTAAATCTTATCCGGGTGCATTACGGTGGCTTCTCCTCTTAGCACCAACTTATTGCGGCTTTTGTCGAATATTTCGGTGGCAACGACGGCCTGGTGCTTATCCCGGTTGACTTCCCTCACGGTAAATACGGCTTCGTATTCGGTATTGACCAGCATGGGCCGCAAAAACTCCATCGATTGTTTCAGGTAAACGGAACCTTCACCGGGAAACTGAGTGCCGAATACCCGGGAAAACACGCTGCCGCCCAGGAAGCCGTGAATGATGGGTTGCTTAAAGACCGTTTTGGCCGCGTAGTCGGCATCCAGGTGGATGGGATTGTTATCGCCCGTTACCTGGGCAAATTGCGCTACCTGCTCCTGAGAAAAAGTAAAGGTGGTGCGGTAAGTCTGGTTTACGTCGATCATGGATGTGTGCATTGAAAAGTGAATGAAAGGCCAATGTTAATACGATTCAAACCAATTTGCCAGTTTTGGTTTCACTTCCTCTGGCCGCCCGTTCATTTTTACTTTTTCTTCTTAACCATCCCTCATTTAGAAGGATTTCAGCCCAAATCTTTCAATGTTGTTAATATCTATTATAATAAATATTAATATAATTAAACAAATATGATATTGCCCGAAATTTAACCCTGTTTTATTTTATGCAACGTCTACTTTTACCTTTTACCCTCTTAGTATGGTTGGTTTGTCCGGTTATAGCGCCGGCACAAGCTCTTTTTGGCATAAAAGCCGGTCTCAATGCCTCTACCATAGGAGGGGATGCGCAGGGAATTTCCACCAAACTGGGCTTTCATCTAGGAGCCTATATGACGGGTAAACTTTCTGAACGGGCTCAGTTTCAACCCGAATTTGTGTATTCAGTACAGGGGGCCCAGGCTTCTACCAACAGTGATGTGAAGTTTCACTATAACTACTTCAACGTGCCCATGGTATTTAAGCTATTTCCTTCTGAACATTTTTTCTTTCAGGCTGGTCCTCAGATTGGCTTCCTGGTGAGCGCCAACGCAACCAACGGACGGTCAGATGTGAGTATTAAAAGTCAGTTGAACTCCGTTGATTACAGCTTGGCTCTTGGCATTGGTGGCGATTTTGCGGATGGTTTACAACTCAGCGCCCGCTACAACCTGGGCCTGAACTCGACTGCCAGTTCAAGTAACTATGCCAATAACTCGCTGTCGTACCCCAATCGGGTTTTCCAGTTATCATTGGGATATACATTCGGAAAATAGCCAGATAATTCTATTCAAATCTCTAAAAAAAAGCCCTGCTAAGTTATACATTGCACTCAGCAGGGCTTTTTAGAGATGAATCAATCAACAATACTCCGCTACCCTTTCACCAAAGCCCGTGCTTTTTCCAGTGCCCGGCCCAGGCCGCTCACATCGGAGCCGCCGGCGGTAGCGAAGAAAGGCTGCCCACCTCCCCCTCCGCGGATTTCCTTTGCCAGTTCCTTGATCATATTCCCGGCGTGCAATCCCTTCGACTTCACCAGTTCGTCGGCGATCATCACGGCCAGTTGCGGTTTGCCCTGTACGTCGGCCGCTAATACCAGCACGGCATTGTCTACCCGGGCTTTCAGTTCGTAAGCCAGTTGCTTCAGCTGATCGGCAGAAGAAACCTGCACCTGCTCGGCAATCAGTTGGAAACCGTCTACCGGTTGGGCGGTGCCTACCAGTTGTTCCTTGATGGCCTGCAACTGCTTCTGCTCAAACTGTTCGATCTGCTTGCTCAGCTGGTTTTTTTCTTCCAGCAGGCTTTCCACTGACTTGCGTAAATCCGTCGGGTTTTTGAGCAGTTCCTTCACCTGGCTGATCAGCGCCAGTTGTTCTTCCACGAAGGCTTCGGCCTTTTCCGCCGTAATGGCCTCAATCCGCCGTACCCCCGCCTGAATGGAGCTTTCGGAAATGATTTTAAAGAAGCCGATCTGTCCGGTAGCGGGTACGTGCGTGCCCCCGCAAAGCTCCACGGAGAAATCGCGGTCGAAGGTGATGACGCGCACGAAGTCGCCGTACTTTTCGCCGAAGAGGGCCATGGCGCCCATGGCTTTGGCCTGCTCAATGGGCACGTTGCGCTGCTCATTGAGCGGAATGTTCTGCCGGATGCGCCGATTGACAATCGTTTCCACGCGCTTGATCTCTTCGTCGGTTAGTTTGGCGAAGTGCGAAAAGTCGAAGCGCAGCAGGTCGCCGCTCACGTAAGAGCCTTTCTGGTTGACGTGGTTGCCCAACACTTCTTTCAAAGCGGCCTGAAGCAGGTGCGTGGCGCTGTGGTTGTTGGCCGTCAGCAACCGCTTATGGGCATCGACTTTGGTCGTCCACGTAGTACCTTCTGTTTGCAGTAGCGGACCTACGTTTTTGTCTTCAGTAATATGAATGATCAGGTCGTTCTCCTTCTTTGTATCAACAATCCGGATGGTAGCCGACTGCCCGTTTCCATTAGCCAATTCCAGCACGCCCGTATCGCCCACCTGACCGCCGCTTTCGGCGTAGAAAGGCGTGCGGTCCAGCACGATGTGGGTCTGCGTGGTATTCTTGGCCTTTACTTCCCGGTATTTCACCACCTGGGCCTGCGTTTCCAGTTCTTCGTAACCGACAAACTCCACGGCATCGCTTTCGTTGACCGTGACCCAATCGGTGGCCGAAGTGGCAGCCGCTTTCTGTGAACGCTCTTTCTGCTGCTGCATCTCCTTCTTGAAGCCCTCTTCGTCAATGCCAAACCCTTTTTCGCGGGCAATGAGGGCCGTCAGATCCACCGGAAAGCCGAAGGTATCATATAATTCGAATACCGTTTCTCCGTCTATTTTTCCGGTCTTGTCTCCTTTTTCAATCTGCGCCCTGGACAATTCCAGCGTGATGACTTCCAGCTTTCTCAGCCCAATCTCCAGTGTGCGCAGGAAGGAGCTCTCTTCTTCCTGGATGACCCGGGCAACGAAATCCTGCTGGGCTTTCAGTTCGGGGAATACCTCGGCAAACTGATCGGCCAGCAGCGGCACCAGGCGGCAGAGGAAGGGCTCTTTGAAACCCAGGTAGGTGTACCCGTAACGAACTGCCCGGCGCAAAATACGGCGGATCACGTAACCGGCTTTATTATTGGAGGGCAACTGTCCATCGGCAATGGTGAAGGCAATGGCCCGGATGTGGTCGGCAATGACCCGCATGGCAATGTCGGGGTACTTCTCCTGACCGTAAGTCCTGCCCGACTCCTTCGCAATGAACTGGATGGTCTGCTGGAAAACGTCGGTGTCGTAGTTGGAGGTTTTGCCCTGGATGGCCATGCAGAGCCGTTCGAAGCCCATTCCGGTATCGACGTGCTTGGCGGGCAGAGGCTCCAGCGAACCGTTAGCCAGTCGGCTGAACTGCATAAACACCAGGTTCCAGATTTCGACTACCTGGGGATGGTCGTTGTTGACCAGTTCCTTGCCGGGCACCTGATCCACTTCCGCTTGCGGGCGCAGGTCGACGTGGATTTCGGAGCAGGGGCCGCAGGGGCCAGTGTCCCCCATTTCCCAGAAATTGTCTTTCTTATTTCCCAGGATGATCCGGTTTTCGCCCACGATGGGTTTCCACAGATCCCAGGCTTCCTGGTCGAAAGGCACCTTGTCTTTGTCGTCTCCCTGGAATACGCTCACGTAGAGCCGGTCTTTGGGCAGTTTGTATACTTCGGTTAGCAGTTCCCAGGCCCACTCGATGGCTTCTTTCTTGAAATAGTCACCAAACGACCAGTTGCCCAGCATTTCAAACATGGTGTGGTGGTAGGTATCAAACCCTACGTCTTCCAGGTCGTTGTGCTTGCCCGAAACCCGCAGACACTTCTGTGTGTCGGCAATCCGCTTGGAAGGCGGCACGCCGTTGCCCAGGAAAAAGTCCTTGAACTGCGCCATGCCCGAATTGGTGAACATCAGTGTAGGGTCGTTTTTCAGCACCAGCGGGGCGGAAGGTACAATCTGGTGCTGTTTGGCTTTGAAGAAGTCCAGAAACTGGCGTCTTATTTCTTGAGAAGTCATCGGGTATGCACTAAGTGCGAATAAAAATGGATACTGAAGCTTTCCTAACCTACTCTGAAGCAGGCTTACCTGCCCTTCTTCCCCGTAAAGGAACGGGCGTAAGGTTTCACAGGACTTGCGGTTTTTTTTTCTTACCGTAGGCCACAAATTTATATGAAAAAATCGGGGGAAGTGAAGCCCGAAATTCAGCTTGCAATAAAAGAATCATTCCATGGCCAAGATCAGATATTACTTCGATACGGAAACCTGTAGGTACGAGCGAGTTAAGACGAAAACTTCCGAGCGGATTATGAACCTGGCTGGCTTTGTCACCCTGGCTTTTCTGCTGGCCCTCTGCATCGTCCCTCTGTACAACCGCTACTTTCAATCGACGGCCGAGGCGCTGCTGCGTAAGGAAAACGACGAGCTGCGAATGTATTACGAAATGATGAACAAGGAGATGAAGCAAGCCAACCGGGTATTGGCTGATCTTCGGGAGCGGGATGATAACATTTACCGGATTATTTTTGAAGCCGAACCCGTAGCCTCTTCCGTGCGGGCGGTGGGCGTAGGCGGGATCAATCACTATAAGCAGCTGCTGGAAAAAGGCCTGGAGCGCGAAGATATGATCCTGGATGTGATGCAGAAAATTGACAAGCTCAAAAAGCAGATGTACGTGCAGACCAAGTCGTACGACGAAATCATCAAGCTGGCCAAAAGCAAAGAGCAGATGTTTGCCAGCATCCCGGCCGTGCAGCCCCTGGAAAACAAAGGCCTGACCCGGCTGGCTTCCGGCTTTGGCATGCGCATTCATCCCATCTATAAAGTAAAACGCATGCACACTGGCCTGGACTTCGCGGCCCAGAAGGGCACGCCCATCTACGCCACCGGCGATGGCGTGGTGAGCAAAGTGGCCCGAAACGCGGGTGGTTACGGCAATGAAATCCAGATCAACCACGGTTACGGCTACGTGACCCTCTACGCCCACTTGTCAGAGTTCGCAGTGAAGGAAGGACAAAAAATAAAGCGGGGTGAATGCATCGGCTACGTAGGCAGCACCGGCTCTTCCACGGCTCCGCACCTGCACTACGAAGTGATGCACAACGGCACGAAGGTGAATCCCGTCCACTTTTTCTTCAACGAACTCAGCCCCGGCGAATACCAGGAAATACTGGAACTGGCTTCCGTCGAAAACCAGTCGCTTTCGTAGCAGTTAGCTTTCAGCGGTCGACGGTCAGCTTTAAATAGGCTAATACTAAGACTTTCCAGGTTTCCAAAACCTGGAAAGTCTGGTTGGCCTGACTGAAGGCAGGTCTCCTACCTGCTCTTTTTATTTTCTATACTGAGCGGCTCCCGCATAAATTTCTGCTTACCACCCATCCATTCGATCAAATAATTACCTTTGTCTACCACCCATCGCAAACGAAGATGACGGAAGACGAGGTAGAGAAAAGGTATTACAGCATTGGTGAAGTAGCTGCTATGTTGCAGGTCAATCATTCCCTGATCCGTTTCTGGGAATCGGAATTTGATGTGCTGAAACCCAAAAAGAATAAAAAAGGCGACCGACAGTTCACCAAGCAGGACATTGAAACCCTGAAGCTGATTTATGATCTGGTAAAGGAAAAAGGATATACCCTACAGGGAGCCCGCGACTTTATCAAAGCCAAAGGCCATAAGAAGCAGGAACACACCGAAGTAATCGCCTCCCTCAAAAAGCTGCGCACTTTCCTGACCGAATTACGGAGAGGTTTGGACGGTCGGTAAAGTCATCATCACCGATCCGGCTTTATTTTCAGGATGAAACTCCGGATCTACCTATCCGCTTCTTTCTGCCTAAAAAACCTAGCTTTGCGCTATGGAAAACACGAAGCGAACCGAACTGCAATCTTTGGGTGAATTTGGCCTGATTCGCCGTATCAACACCAACAATCCACTGCAAAATCCCGAATCGGTGCGGGGAATTGGCGACGATGCGGCCGTCATCGACGTGGGCAATCAATATCTGCTGCTTTCTACCGATATGCTGGTCGAGGGCATTCATTTCGACCTTAGCTACGTGCCGCTGAAACACCTGGGTTATAAAGCAGTGGCCGTCAACGTGTCGGACATTGCCGCCATGAACGGGGTTCCCAAGCAGATTACCGTGGGCCTGGCGCTGAGCAATCGTTTTTCGGTGGAAGCCATTGACGAACTGTACGAAGGCATCCGGGCGGCTTGTCGCAATTACCAGGTAGACCTGATCGGCGGCGACACGACTTCTTCCACTTCCGGTCTCATTATTTCCATCAGCGTAACCGGGTTGGTAGCAAAAGAAAAAGTGGTGTACCGGAATGGAGCCCGACCCAACGACGTGCTCTGCGTCACCGGCGATCTGGGAGCTGCCTACGTGGGCCTGCAACTGCTCGAACGCGAAAAGCAGGTGTTCCTGACCAATCCCGATATGCAGCCCGAACTACAGGGCAAGGATTACCTGCTCGAACGCCAGTTGCGACCGGAAGCCCGCACCGACTTTGTCCACGAACTCCGCGACCTGGGTATCGTGCCGACGTCGATGATCGACATATCGGATGGACTGGCTTCGGAGATTCTGCACCTTTGCACCCAGTCGGGCGTGGGGGCGCACGTGTTTGAGCAGAAAATTCCCATTGCCGCGCTTACTTACGACAATGCGGTAGAACTCAACCTGGACCCCGTCACCTGCGCCCTCAACGGCGGTGAGGATTACGAACTCCTCTTTACGATCAGGCAGTCGGACTACGACCAAATCAAGAACCACCCGGACGTGGCGTTTATCGGCTATATGACTGACCAGCCTCAGACCGTGAGCCTGGTGACGGAAGCGGGCAATCAGTACCCGGTGAAGGCCCAGGGCTGGGAACACTTCTGATGCGAATACAAGCAAAAGTCCCAGCGAATGGATGGAGCACTCTACCCGCTGGGACTTTTGTTATTTTTTCTGTTCAGGCTACGATGTCCCAGGCAAACCGATCGCCGTTGATCCGGTAATAAATATCTTTGTTGAAACGGTATAGGTGGGCTGCCCGGTGCTGTACGCCCAATTGTTTTTCTTCCAGTTTCTCCAGCAAATAGACCTTGGTAATCTTCTTGCGAAAATTGCGGGTATCCAGGCTGGTATGGAAGACAGCTTCGTACAGCATTTGTAGCTGGGTTAAGCTGAACTTATAAGGCAGCAGTTCAAAGCCGATGGGTTCGAGCCGCACCCGGTGTTGAAGATAGCGCAGCGCTTTCTTCAATTTCACCAGATCACCGGGGGCCAGTTCCGGCAACTGGTCTACTCGAAACCATTGGCAGTCGGAAGGTTGCTGGCTTTGGTACGGGTCGCCTCCGTCTATTTTGGCCAGCACACAGTACACGATCCTGACGGCTTTCTGGAATGAGTAGCTCTCGTGGCTGCCCAAAGCAGAAACCTGTTCCAGGTACAAGTCGGTAAGGCCGGTTTGCGCTTCGACCAACCGTTTGGCTCCCTGGTCCAGATCGTCTTCGGGCAGCTTATCACCGCTGATCAGGTTCCAGACGGCGGCATCCGGTTGATTTTGGAGCATCACTTGCAGGCTTCTTCCCCGGAGACCAAATACCACAAAATCAAAAGATAAAGAAGCTTTCATATATGAAGTGTACATTAGATTTCCCGACTTCAAACCTGGCACTACCAGTCAGATAGTATCTCCAATGGTTTATATATTGGATGGAATGTGGCCGTAAGGAGCGGGAATGGAAAACAGTTCAATCTATTCCCCAAGGAACGACCAGCCGGAGTTGAAACAACACCATTCCTTCCCGACTGTCATTTAAACAAAGTAAAATGATCGGACCAGCGAAGACAATTATGCACTTCAGAATATTGACCGTTATTACTATGAATATTTATAAACCATTATTAATCAGCACAATAACATAAAATCTGGCAGAAAAAATATTAATCAAATATAGATGGTATGTAGGGCCGCTCAACGAAAAGATGGACCTCAGTACGGTACTGCGCGGTTTCAGAGCCGGGGAGACCACTAACAAAAACTATTGATTATATTGTTGGATTCGATGGGGTGGAGTGGCCAACTCAGAAACAGCTTTATTCCATGCGCAATCGTTCCATTGATGATCACAAACTAAATACATGAACTTCCTGACTGGTATGAGAATTTGCTTCCTGGTGGGCTTCGTCTGGGCCTGGGCTTTTGCGCCCGGATACGCAGCGCATCCTACCGACAGCCTGCTTAGCGAACTGGACCAGACTTTGCAGCAGCGCCCCCTTTTCCTGAAAGAAAAACAGGAGCGCATTGCCTCACTGAAAAGCCTGCTCAACGACGAAAACGGAGGTAAAAACCCTGCTCTCCGCACGCAGATTTACGCCAAACTCTATAATGAATACAAATCATTCGTGTACGACTCCGCCTTTTTCTACGCCAGCAAGCTGTTGAGCCAGGCCTATCAATCCCGCGATCCGCAATTCGTCAACGACTCAAAGCTGAAAGTAGGCTTCACCCTGATGTCGGCGGGCATGTTGAAGGAAACCCTGGACACCCTTCTGTCCATCCCAGCCCAGCAGCTTCCTGACAGCAACCGACAACAATACTACAGCCTGCTGGCCCGTACCTATTACGACCTGGCCGACTATGACCAGGACGGTTATTTTAGACCCAGATACCAAGCCCGGGGCGACCAATACCTGAAACTGGCCCTGGATATCTGCCCACCCGACACCCGGGAACACTACCACCTGCTGGGCTGGTATCACCTGCGTCTCGAAAAGCCCGAACGGGCCATTGTGCACTATGAACACTTGCTGAATCACTATTCGCTTTCCGACAACCAGTTCGCCATCGCAGCTTCCAGCCTGGGGGCCGCCTACCTCCGGATCGGCCGTCAGGACAAAATGATTGAGTGGGTGGCGAAGGCCGCCATGGCCGATATCCGATCCTCTACGCGCGAAACAGTGGCAACCCGTATTCTGGCCGAACAACTGTACCGGAAAGGCGAAACCCAGCGGGCGTACCGGTACGTGAAAGATGCGCTGGAAGATGCTTACGCCTACGGTGCCCGCCACCGCAAGATTCAGGTATCGGAAATTCTCCCCATCATTGAAGGCAATCAACTGGTTACGGTGGAAGGCCAGAAAAAGGCGCTGATGGGGTACTCAGTGGTGCTGACCCTGCTTTCGGTGTTGGTGGTGGCGTTTGCCTTCATCATCTACCGACAAAACCAGCGCCTGAAAAAGACGAAAGAAAGCCTGGCCGCCTCTAATCAGCATTTACAGGAAGCCAATGGACGACTCCAGGAAGCCAATAAAATCAAGGAGGAATACATAGGTCATTTCTTCAACACCATTTCCGAATACATTGAGAAAATAGACAAGTTCAAAAAGTCAGTCAGCCGCAAAGTGGCAGCGAAACGGATGGAAGAAATCAGTGACATCATTGGTAATATCAGCCTGAAAGCGGAAAGGGAGGAGTTGTATTACAGCTTCGATACCATTTTCCTGAAGCTGTTTCCCAATTTTATCGCGCAGTACAATGCCTTCTTCCAACCCGACGCTCAGATTGTGTGGCAGGAAAAGGAGCCGCTTCCCACCGAACTCCGCATTTTTGCCCTCATCCGGCTGGGCATCCGCGACAATGAGCGCATTGCCAAAATCCTGGATTATTCGGTCAATACCATTTACGCTTACAAGACCAAGGCCAAGAACCGATCGATGCTGCCCAATGAAAAGTTTGAAGAACGCCTGATGGAAATCAAGGCCAGTTGAATACAACACCGGCCTTTCTACCTGCCGGAAAAAATCTGCCATTACCACCAGCCCATTACAAGCCGATTTCCCGGCTGTCGATGCCGAAGTCTTTGGCGCTGGCCCGGAAAATGCTCAGCACTTCGCCGTAGCTAAACAGCCGCCCTTCGATGTAGTCCAGCTCTTCCGGGTCGGCAAAAGCCCGTTTTTCTTCCAGATCCCGAATGTTGGCGTAGAGGCTGATCACGATGTCCTGCACGTAGGCCGGCCAGTTTGCGGTAGAAAGAGGTTTCATAGGATGGAAAGCTAAAATGAAACGGTCAGCTTTTATGTAAAGCTGACCGTTGAAAGCTGATTGCTGCAAACTATTTACACAAACTCCGCTCCTTTGTTTTTGGCGTCGGCTACGAAGTCTTTCACCCGCTGTTCTTCGTCTTTTTTGCAGATCAGGAGCACGTTGTCGTACTCCGCTACAATATAACCGTCCAGCCCGTTGATGGCTACCAGGCGGTTTTTGGGCGTTTTAATAATGCAGTTTTTGGTCTCGTACAACATGACGTTGGCATCGACCACGTTCTGGTGCGCGTCTTTGGGAGCCACGTCGTAGAGCGACTTCCAGGTACCCAGGTCGGACCAGCCAAAATCGCTGAGCAGCACGTATACCTGATCGGCCTTTTCCATAATGCCGTAGTCAATGGAAATGTTTTTGCACTGGGAATAGGCTTTTTTAATGAAAGCTTCTTCTTCGGGGCTGTAGTATTTATCGTTTCCTTCCGTGAATATTTCGGCCATCTCGTGCATGTGCAAGCCGAAGTTGTGCAGAATGGCCTGCACGTTCCAGACGAAAATACCGGCATTCCACACAAAATCACCACTTTCCAGGAATTTTTTGGCCAGGTCCAGGTGCGGCTTTTCCGTGAAGGTCTTTACTTTCTTTACCCCTTTCTTTTTATCGGGAATGTACTGGATGTAGCCGTAACCCGTGTCGGGGCGACTGGGCTTGATACCAAGGGTTACCAGGATGTTCTGATTGGCAGTGGCCTGTAAAGCTTCTTTGACGGTTTCGGCGAAAGCCTGCTCTTTCAGGATGATGTGGTCGGCAGGCGATACCACGATGTTGGCCTGCGGATTTTTCATCGCAATCTTGTAGCAGGCATAAGCGATACAGGGAGCCGTGTTGCGCCGTACCGGCTCCTGCAAAATCTGATCTTCCGAAAGGTAGGGCAATTGTTTCTGCACCAGTTCTTTGTATTCGGCACTGGTGACAATATAAATATTCTCAGGCGGACAAATGCCATCGAAGCGGCTGGCTGTCTGTTGCAACAGCGACTGACCGGTTCCCAGTACATCCTGAAACTGTTTGGGGAAATCTGTACGGCTGAATGGCCAGAACCTGGTGCCCACTCCGCCTGCCATGATGATTACATAGTTATTTTTCATGCCTTTTCCTGGGTAGTTTATACGGGCTGCTAGTTAAGCATTTGGCCTGAAAATATAAAATCCAACAGAGAAGACGCCATAAATTTGACAGGAATCTATTCAGAAAGACGAATAATTAAAGAGTTTGCAAAGATTGTCGGGTAATGAATATTTTTTGCTAATTTCAAATTATGGATGCTTATTCCTTAACTTTGAAGCAAACATAGGCGATGTGAACAATTCCCACTTTTTAGTGTATTTGAGATGATGTCAGTAGACGTAGACAATTCTAGTTTAAAGGAGCGGTTAAAAGAGGTTTTCGGTTATAGTCAGTTCAGAGGCTCCCAGGAAGATATTATAAAAAGCATCTTATCCGGCAGAAACACCTTTGTGATTATGCCCACCGGAGCCGGAAAATCTCTTTGTTACCAGTTGCCCGCCATTGTAAGTGAAGGTACGGCCATCGTCATCTCTCCCCTTATTGCCTTGATGAAGAATCAGGTAGACCAACTGAATGCCGTAGGTGTAAATGCCCAGTTTCTTAATTCGACGCTTTCCAAAGCGGAAATGACCAAAGTGAAGAAGGATACCCTCAGTGGAGCAGTAAAACTGCTGTACGTGGCACCCGAATCACTCACCAAGGAAGAAAACGTAGCCTTCCTGCAAAAAGCCAACGTTTCGCTCGTCGCCATCGACGAAGCCCATTGTATTTCGGAATGGGGTCACGACTTCCGCCCCGAATACCGCAAAATCAAGGGAATCATCGAAAACCTGGGGAATCTGCCGGTCATCGCCCTGACGGCTACGGCCACCCCAAAAGTGCAGCTGGACATCCAGAAAAACCTCCAGATGGAGGAAGCCGCCCTGTTCAAGTCTTCGTTCAACCGCAAGAACCTGTATTACGAGGTCCGTCCCAAGATTGACACCAAGAAGCAGCTGATCAAATACATCAAAAATCACAAGGGCAAATCGGGAATCATCTACTGCCTGAGTCGCAAGAAGGTGGAAGAAATTGCCGAACTGCTCAACGTGAACGACATCAAGGCCCTGCCCTACCACGCCGGACTGGATTCCCACGTACGCATGGGCAACCAGGATGCTTTTCTCAACGAAGAAGTGGACGTTATTGTGGCCACCATCGCCTTCGGCATGGGCATCGACAAGCCTGACGTGCGCTTCGTGATCCACTACGACGCGCCCAAGTCGCTGGAAGGCTACTACCAGGAGACGGGCCGGGCGGGTCGTGATGGGCTGGAAGGCAACTGCGTGATGTTCTACAGCTACAATGACATTCTCAAGCTGGAGAAATTCAACAAGGACAAGCCCGTAACCGAACGCGACAATGCCAAGCACCTGCTGCAGGAAATGGTTTCCTACGCAGAGCTGTCCGCCTGCCGCCGCCGTCAGCTGCTGCACTATTTTGGTGAGCACCTGGACAAGGACTGTGGCTTCTGTGACAACTGTCTGAAGCCCAAGACTACTTTTGAAGCACAGGACCAGGTGGTGCTGGCCATTCAGGCCGCGTTGCAAACGGAAGAACGCTTCGGCATTCCGCACCTGGTAGACGTGCTGCGGGGAACGGAAAACCAGTACGTCACCAGCTACGAACACCACCGCCTGCCCGTTTACGGCCAGGGAGCCGAATTTGAAAGCAACTATTGGGCTTCCCTGTACCGGCAAATTTCCCTGTACGGCTTCCTGGAAAAGGACATTGATAATTACGGGATTGTGAAAGTGACGGAAAAAGGAAAATCCTTCGTGGAAGCCCCTTACCCGGTGAAGCTTTCCAAAGACCACGACTATTCCAACGTCAGTGAAGAGGACGACGACGACAAAGAGCCCGTTACCAGTCCGGCTAAGGCCCACGATCAGGCGCTGTTTGAGTTACTGAAAGCCCTTCGGAAAAAAGTAGCCAAGGAGAAAGGGCTTCCCCCCTACGTGATTTTCCAGGACCCTTCGCTGGAAGAAATGGCCACCACCTATCCCACTACCCGCGAAGAGCTCAGCCAGATCAACGGGGTGGGCATGGGCAAGGTAACCAAGTTTGGCAAGCCATTCATTGAACTCATCGCCAAATACGTAGAAGAGAACGAAATCGAAACGGCGTCGGAAGTGGTGGTGAAATCGGCGGTCAACAAGTCGAAGATCAAGATTTTTATCATCCAGCAGATCGACCGCAAAGTAGACCTGGACGAAATTGCCGAATCGAAAGGGATCAGCATGGCCGAATTGCTGGAAGAGATCGAGCACATCTGCTATTCCGGTACCCGCCTCAACCTGGATTATTACATCAGCCAGGTAATGGACGAAGACCGGCAGGACGAGATCTACGATTACTTTATGAGTGCGGAAACCGACAACATCGCCGTAGCCGTGAGCAAACTGGGAGAGGATGACTTTTCGGAAGAAGAGCTCCGCCTGATGCGCATTAAATTTATTTCCGAAGTAGCCAACTAATTCAGTTAACAGTAAACAGTGATTCGTTAACAGCCAACTGATCACTGTTTATTGTTAACTGTTAACTGTTAACTGTTAACTGTTAATGAACATACTGATCATTGGAGCCGGGGGACGGGAACACGCTTTTGCCTGGAAAATAGCCCAAAGTCCGAAGTGCAAGCACCTGTTTGTGGCACCGGGCAACGCTGGTACGGCCGAAGTGGCTACGAACCTTCCCATCTCCGTCAATGATTTTGCAGCCCTGGCCGATGCCGCTCTTCTCCACCAAATCGACCTGGTGCTGGTAGGACCGGAAGAACCGCTGGTGCGGGGCATTCGCAACTATTTTGAAGAAAGAGCGGATCTGCGTCACATCCGGCTGGTCGGTCCCGACCGCGACGGTGCCCGTCTGGAAGGCAGCAAGGATTTTTCCAAAGGTTTTATGCAACGCCACGGCATCCCGACGGCGGCTTCGCGCACGTTTACGCAAGCGGATTTAGCCGAAGGGCTGGCTTATCTGCAAACCCAGTCGCTGCCCATTGTACTCAAGGCCGATGGACTGGCAGCCGGCAAAGGCGTGATCATTGCCCAGTCGCAGGAAGAAGCCCAGGCTACACTCCGTGAAATGCTGGTCGATGCCAAGTTTGGTGCCGCCAGTGCCAAAGTAGTGGTAGAACAATACCTGGATGGTATCGAATTGTCGGTATTTGCACTTTCTGACGGACAGCACTATAAAGTTTTGCCCGAAGCCAAGGACTACAAACGCATCGGCGAAGGCGACACCGGCCCCAATACGGGCGGAATGGGTGCCGTATCGCCCGTGCCTTTTGCCGACGAAGCCTTTCTGCGCAAAGTAGAAGAGCGGGTGATTCAACCCACCATGGCCGGATTACAGGCCGAAGGAATGCGCTACGTGGGCTTTGTGTTCTTCGGTCTGATGAACGTACAGGGCGATCCGTACGTGATTGAGTACAATGCCCGTATGGGCGATCCCGAAACGGAAGTGGTTATCCCGCGTATCCAGTCCGATTTCGTAGATTTGCTACTGGCCGCTGCCGACGGAACCCTGGAAAACGTAGAATTGAAGCTGAGTACCGACGCGGCGGCTACGGTGATGCTGGTTTCAGGAGGCTATCCCGATGCTTACGAAAAAGGAAAAGAAATCAGCGGATTCCGGCAGGTAGAAAAAGTAACTGTTTTTCACGCGGGCACGAAACTGAATGCCCAGGGCCAGGTGTTAACCGATGGTGGCCGGGTAATGGCGCTTACTTCACTGGCCCCGTCGCTGGACGAAGCGTTGCAAACTGCTCAACAGGCGGCAAAGCAGGTCCAGTTTGAAAAAAAATATTATAGAAAGGATATTGGTTTTGACGTGCTGGAAAAGTCGATCAGTTGGTAAGAGGCAGCATCATGGATGAAAGGATTTGATGTACATCCAGCCTTTCTGATTTGCGCTCTTATCGACTTGTACGGTTCCGCACATAAACATAAGAGAAATGGGATGTAAGAGTTGTTCCTCCGGTGGATGCGGAACGAAATCCGCAAACGGCAAGGTGGCCGGCTGCCAGAACAACGGCGGATGCAGTACCGGAGGTTGTAATAAAATGAATGTATTCGACTGGCTGAGCAACATGGACATTCCAGGCATTGACAGTCAGTTCGATGTGGTGGAGGTAAGATTTAAAGGCGGCCGAAAGGAGTTTTACCGCAACGTAAATAAACTTTCACTGGATACCAACGACCCGATCGTAGTGGACGTACCCAACGGGCATCACCTGGGTTTTGTGTCGCTGCAAGGTGAACTGGTGCGGTTACAGATGCTGAAAAAGGGCGTGAAGAACAACGGAGAAATCCGGCCCATTTACCGCGTAGCAACCGGCAAAGACCTGGAAAAATACGAGCAGGCACAGGACCGCGACTCTTCTACCCTCTTCCGTACCCGGCAGATCATCAAAGAACTGAAGCTGGATATGAAGCTGTCGGATGTGGAGTTTCAGGCCGACAATACCAAGGCTACTTTTTACTATTCCGCCGAAGAGCGGGTAGATTTTCGCGAACTTATCAAGGTGCTGGCCGGTGAATTCAAGATCCGGGTGGAAATGAAGCAGATCAGTCTGCGCCAGGAAGCCGGTCGCCTGGGTGGCATCGGGGTCTGCGGTCGTGAATTGTGCTGCTCTACCTGGCTTTCCGATTTCAAGAGCGTATCTACTGCCGCCGCCCGCTACCAGAATCTGTCGCTGAATCCCAGCAAGCTTTCGGGTCAGTGTGGCCGGCTGAAGTGCTGCCTCAACTACGAGCTGGAAACCTATATGGATGCCCTGAAGGACATTCCAACGATTCACGCTCCGCTGCTTACCAACAAAGGCGTGGCTACGCTGCAGAAAACGGACATTTTTAAGAAAATCATGTGGTTTGGCTACGATACCGAAAGCAACTGGTACCCGGTTCCGGTAGAGAAAGTGAACGAAATCCTGGAAATGAACCGGAAGGGAATCAAACCGGAGTCGCTGGACGTGATGCAGGCAGAAATCAAGGAAACGAAAGGCCCCGTTCCGCTCAACGAAGACCTGGCCCAGATGGACCAGAAATACAGCAAAAAGCCTGGGGAAGGCAAAAAGAAAAAGAAGAAAAAGAAAAAGCCCAATCCGGAAAGGAATGGACAACCCGTGGTGAAAGCGGAGCAAAACGCGAAGCCACCGGTAAAAGCCGAACAGGGTGGTAAACCCGCCCAGAAGCCCGCCCGGCAAAATGTCAATGTGACGCCGGCAAAAAGTTAATCCCACATTCAGCCTGTCGGCGAGCCGACAGGCTGAATTGGCTTTAGGTATTCAAAATACAATGATTCATGCGTACATATTTACTTTGCCTTGCTTCGGTTCTTATCCTTATGGGCTGTGATGAACAGCGGGTCTTTGAAAAAAACCTGGACCTGGCAGGTAATCAGTGGTACATCGATACCGTCCCTTCCTTCTCTTTCCGCATCGACGACATCAGCATTCCCTACAACATTTATTACAACGTTCGCAACGCCGTCAACTACCCTTATTACAACCTCTACGTAACCTATTACCTGCAAGACAGCAGCGGTAAACAACTTTCTTCGGCCCTGCAGAACCTGGTGCTGGCCGATGCCAAAACCGGCAAACCCCTCGGTGACGGCCTGGGAGACATCTTCGACCACCAGGTCCTTTCTTTGAAGGAATACCGATTTCCCTACGCCGGCACGTATACCTTCCGCATCAGGCAGTACATGCGACAAGACCCGCTTCCCCTCATCATGAGCGTGGGCGTACGGGTAGAAAAAGCGGGGAAATAAACGACTCTTTTCTGCATTCGCTTTTCTTCGTTTCGGGTCTCTGTACACGCTGAGAGGCATCTCAGTGAAGAGCACCCATATTTCTTGTCAATTGCTTATGACTTTTGCCCGGAAATAGCCTAATTCACCCTTTCAGGAGACGCTTTCTTGTATTACCTGTCTGAATCCTTAATCCAGTGCTGTTATGTTGCCTTTGTTTCCTTTGAATCTGGTGGTTTATCCCAATGAGAAACTCAACCTGCACATTTACGAACCGCGTTACCGGCAGTTGGTTCGGGAATGCATTGCGCATCAAGGTAGTTTTGGGATACCCGCTTTTATCGACAACAAAGTAGAAGAATACGGTACGGAGGTAAAAATCATCGCTCTGGAAAAAGAGTACGAAGACGGTCGGATGGACATTCGGACCCAGGGAGTGCGGATCTTCCGGATGCTCAGTTTTCACAATCCGATGCCGGGCAAATTGTACGCGGGCGGTATAGTAGAGTACCTGGAAGAAGGCGACGATTCCGCACCGTATCAGCTGACCACGGAGCTGCTGAATCACTTATCGCAATTGTACTCCCTGCTTCAACTGAAGTTTGACGTAGCCATTGATCACGTCCATCGGCTTTCCTACGACATTGCCCACAAAATTGGCTTATCCGTGGAGCAAGAATACGAAATGCTGACCATGCCCGGCGAAACGGAACGACAACAATACCTGCTGAGCCACCTCCGGCGGGTCATTCCGGTGGTCTCGGATATGGAAAAAACCAAGGAACGCATTCGCATGAACGGGCATTTCAAGACGCTTGACCCGCTGAATTTCTAAGATTTCCGTTTTGTTACGGGCTTGTGGGCCACTTTTTTTATTTCCTCCGAAATGGTCTCAACCAGATCTTTGTTTTTAGTCGTCACCTCTTCCGATTCTCCCAGCACGTAGCCGTAGGGCTCCAGCACTTCTACGGAGTCAAATACAACCTTCATCACAGCCATAAAGGGAAGGGCCAGAATCATACCGGGTGCGCCCCAGAGCATGCCGCCCAGAATCAGTCCGATGATGGCCGCCAGGGGGTTGATACTCACTTTCGATCCCACAATGTTGGGCGTGATAAAATTGCCTTCCAGAATCTGCACGAAGAAGAAAATACCCGCTACGCCCACGGCATACCAGGCCGAATCTTTGGTCACCAGGCTCATCAGGATGGGCAAAAGAGCACCGATGAAAATGCCCACGTACGGAATGATCGTAAGCAAAGCACCCAACGCTCCGAAGAAGAAGGCGTAATCAATGCCCAGAATCAACAACCCGACGATATTGAGCGCGGCTACGATCAGGATAACCAGCCCCAGGCCGGTAATATAGCTCTGCACCGTTTTTTGGATTTTGACCAGGACATCATCCACCTTCTCCTGCGGGGTATCTTTAAACACCTTGTAGAAAAATCTTTTAAAGAAATCACGGTACAGGAGGAAGAAGAAAATGAGGATGGGCAGCAACGAAATGGTGCCCAGCGTAGAGGTGGTAGCCGAAAGGGTGCTGGTAAAAAAGGCGCTGTGCGTACGTGCCCACTCCGTAACGGACCTTTTCAACATGGGAATCTGCGTGGATTTCTGAATATTGAAAGTACTTTCTACCCAGATCTGTAGCTCTTCCAGCAGTACGTTCGCCCGATCGGCCATTTGAGGCAGCTCTTCGGCAAAATTCATAATCTGAGAGGAGATAAAGGTCAGTAGCAGGCCCAGCACTGAAATGATTACCAGCAGACAGACAATGATGGCCCAAATGCGGGGAAACCTCCAGCGCTCCAGTCGCTTACACAACGGGTACAGAAGGATGGCAAAGAGAACGGAAAATGCCAGGGGAACCAGAACCGTCCGCAGCACCAGCAAACCGTATACAGTGAGAAACAAAATCAACAGAACGCTGGCAATGCGTACCGATGCCGGGAATTTATTTTCTACCATCATAGAGCCTTAATCTTTGGGATGCCCTTTATTTGCAGGCAAAACTGGTTACGTAATGCGCCCGTAATTGTTATTCCCCTGAAGTATGCCTTTGTTGCGTCTGCCCTTGTACCTTCTTTTTTCCTTTCTTTTATTCAACTACGGCTGCAGTACGGGTGCCTATCAGTACGAAGATGAGCGCTATCGGATAAAGCAGGTAGCACAAATGCCCACGCCGGTAGATGAAGGGTCAGGGCTGGCACGGGCCAAAGACGGCCATTCTTTCTGGACACTCAACGACGGCGGTGGCGGTACCGAACTCTTTCAGGTAAGTCCGCAGGGGCAGTTACTGAGAACCCTCCGGCTGCAAGGCGTTCGCAACATCGACTGGGAGGAACTGGCCCAGGATTCTTCGGGACATTTGTACGTAGGCGACGTGGGCAATAACTGGAACGTGCGCCGCCACCTGAAAATCTACCGGGTTGACCCGGACCAACCTCAGCGAATAGCTCCCATTTCGTTCCGTTACCCCGATCAGCAAAAATTCCCGCCCGACCGCATGCACAAAAGCTTCGATTGCGAAGCCTTTTTCTGGCACCAGGACAGCCTGTACCTGTTTTCAAAAAACCGGGGTGACAAGCAGGTAAAGATATACGTGATACCTGCCACCCCCGGCGACTATGTAGCCCGCATTGCTGACCGCACGTACCTGGAACCCGATCAGCACCCTTCGGACCAGGAAATTCAGGTGACGGCCGCGGACATCAGTGCGGACGGAAAGACCTTTGCCCTGCTCACCTACGGAATCATCTACCTATTCGAAGTACATAACTGCCAGATCAACTTCCGACGGCCTTTGTGGGCCATGCGCATGGACGTAGACGGAGTAGAGCAGGTAGAGGCCCTGACTTTCATCAACAACACCGACTTTGTATTTACCAACGAAGAGGGCCGTATTTTCGAAGCAAGGAAAAAGTGATGTGAGGAGCGGGAACGGAGGGGTGAGCAGGAGGTGAATGCGGCTTAAACGGAACTTATGCAGTTCACGCTCGCACTCTGTCATTCTTATCAATGTTCTGTGTACATTGGCCGGTTTGAAAGGTGGGCTACAGATGTTATGTAAAGTAGACGTTACTTTACATTGGCGATAAGCCATTCTATCGTTCCCTTTTCAACTATTCTTCGTAGAAGCAGCGATTCATTTTCTATGCCCATTACTAGCGCGTGAGTACTTTTGTCCCCCTCAGTACCTGCTAATAAAATTCGAGTACCTTTGAAAGGCTCTTTTAATATTTCCCTTGGAGTAAAAGATTTAACCAGAGCCTCAAATTCTTCCGATTCTTTTGTTCCATTATTTACCCAAACGCCTTCCAGGTACCACATATCCAGAATTGGATCATGTATTTCCCCAATCTTATTTCCTCTCCAGTAAACTTTCAACTTGTCGTTTTTCCCCATTTGATATTCATCTAGGCTAGCCGATAAGAAGGAATATGCTAGCGTAATAGATTATGCACCTCCCTACTGAGTCTTTGCTGAGCAGTCCAGTGGGGAATGGTTTGGGCTAGGCAATATTGTTATTCGTTTTCCATTCATTGAATCTATCATCAAAACGGGTCAGGCATTTTCACTGTGAGTTAATTTTTTAATAATTAAATAACACTAACTCTTGCTTTTTTTCTGAACAGTACTGAAAAATATATTTAACATCCTCCTGCCATTCATCAAGACTATTATCTCTTCTTATACCTTCCAGAGCAATTCCTAACATTGCTAGTTTCGCTTTCTCAAATTGCTTTTGCTCAAGACTAATTATGTGGGGAAAATCATCAGGCTTTGGAATATTGATAAAAAATGAATACTCCTCAAATACATACTCCAAATATTGCACGGCTAGCAAATCGTGAGGAGGCCTGAGTGCACTTCCATAAAACTGGCATAGAAGTTCATAGATATAGCCATACAAAAATGATAGCTTAGGGTGATCTATCTTTCCCTCTATGATTTCCTGAAGAAGATTCTCTGTTTTTATCGGTTTATCTAGCTCTTCTAACTCATCTTCAAACCACTCGTCTAGACCAGCTAAGTCGTCTTTAAAGACTTTTTTCAACTTCTTATATAGATTTTGGTCTTTTGAGCCAAATACCGCTTTTACTTTTTCAGCTTCAACTGAGTACGCTTGTATAGAATATCCCATTTATCCTTCCGATTGCTGCCACATATATGAATGTATGACATAAACTTTAGTGGTTCCCCTCATATCGACTTTCAAAGAAAACAACCGAGAGTTTGGCCCGCTCAGCCCTTCTTCAACCTCCCAATCACTTCCATCACCGTTTTTACCTTACTTTCCAGTTCATCGAAGCGACCTTCGGCCAGCAGGGATTTGGAAAACAGTTGCGAACCCATGCCAACGCAGGTGACGCCCGCTTTAAACCAGCCTTTCAGGTTGTTTTCTTCCGGCTCTACGCCACCGGTCACCATAATACTGGTCCAGGGCATGGGTCCCCGGACGGCTTCCACGAAAGCCGTGCCCAGCACATTGCCTGGAAACACCTTCACAATTTCGGCACCAAGTTCCTCCGCCCGGGAAATTTCGGTGAGCGTGGCACAGCCGGGCACCCAGGCAATTTTGCGGCGATTACAAACCACGGCGACGTCGGGCTGCATATTGGGCGCTACGATAAAGTTAGCTCCCAACTGAATGTACAGGGAAGCGGTACCGGCATCGGGAATGGTACCGGCACCCAGAATCATCTCCGGAAACTCCCTGGCCGCGTACTTATTCAATTCGGCAAACAGTTCGTGGGCAAAATCGCCCCGGTTGGTAAACTCAAAAACGCGCACCCCGCCGCGGTAGCAGGCTGCCAGCACCTTTTTACAAACTTCGGGATCGGCATGATTAAAAACGGGCACCATTCCGGTTTCCGCCATGCGCAGTGCCACTTGAATACGGGTAAACTTTGCCATTAACTAAGATGTATAAATCCTGATAAGTAATTGTCTGTTTCGTGCACCCCAGTTGCCAACAACAGCTCCGACTTTAGCGGACCAGTCGCCCCACGTTTTCGCCTTTTACCAGGGCTTCTACTTCCGGCACTGTCACCAGGTTGGCATCGCCTTCGATGGTGTGTTTCAGTACGGAAGCGGCCACGGCAAAGTCAAGGGCTTTCTGTTCATCCTGGTAAGTAAGCAGGCCGTAGATCAGTCCAGCCATGAAGGCATCGCCGCCGCCAATGCGATCCACAATCGGGTCGATGGTGTGTTCGATCGTTCGTTTCATTTCGTCTCCATTCCACATCACCGCCGACAGTTTGTTGTGGGAAGAACTCAGCACCTGCCGATAGGTAGTCACTACGTGCTTCAGCCGCGGAAAGCGGGTCATCAGTTGACTACAGACTGATGAGTAACTGTCCCCGGAAGTGGGTTTTGCACGAATGCCAAAAATGTCAGCGGCGTCGTTTTCACTGGCTACAATCAGGTCACAGCCTTCCACCAATCCGGGCATTACCTCTCCCACGGCTTTTCCGTACTGCCAGAGATTTTTGCGGTAGTTAACGTCTGCCGAAACCGTGATACCTTTTCGATTGGCTACCCGAATGGCTTCGGCGCAGGCTTGGGCTGCTCCTTCCGAAATAGCGGGTGTAATACCGGTCCAGTGAAACCACCGGGCATCCTGCAATACGGCTTCCCAGTCAATCATGCCGGGTTGCAACTGGGAAAAGGAAGAATGCGCCCGGTCGTACACTACCTTGCTGGCCCGACTCCCCGAACCTACTTCCAGAAAATAAATGCCCAGCCGATCGCCTCCGTACACGATGTGCCGGGTATCTACCCCACTCTGGCGGATCAGTTGCATGGCTGATTTGCCCAGTTCATTTTCCGGCAGGCGGGTCACACAAACGGATGGAATGCCCAGGTACGCCAGTGAAACGGCTACGTTGGCTTCTCCACCTCCATAGGTAGCATCAAAACGATTGGACTGAATAAAACGGGCAAATCCGGGGGTAGAAAGGCGAAGCATGATCTCCCCGAAAACAACTACCGATTTTGAAGACATGAATAATAGGCTATAAGCTGTCCGCTTTCGGCAGGTCTCCCCGGCGATCAGCTTGAATGTATAAGGTTAATGACTAAGTACTGAGACAAAATAAATTATCAGATCGTTATTGCGAAGGGCTGCGAAAGCCGGTGCGTTGATGGGCCCTGAAGCAATCTGCTGGCGTAGAGTCGGCAATCCACTTTATCGCCCGAGATTGCTTCACCTCCTGACGTCGGTTCGCAATACCGGCACCCATTATAGTTTAAATAGTCCGCTTTCTTATAATTTCAACTTTTTCTGCTGGCCGCCAAAGCTTTTTAAGCTATCCTCCCGTTCATTGGTTTCGCTTTCTGCGGCCTTCCCTTTCCCAATCCATCGCTCGGCAATTTAATAAGGTACTTAGTCAAACAAAGAAAAGGAGGCAAAGAATTTACCTGGGCAGGTAGCGTTTCAGGATGCCCGCCCATATTTCATACCCTTTGTCGTTCATATGCAGGCTGTCTTCCAGAAACAAATCAGGCAGGGGTCGGCCATCCTTGTCCAGCATGGGGCTAAACACATCGGCATAAGCGGCATTGCGCTCGCCTTTGATGAATTTTTTCACCAAAGCGTTCGCCTTTTTTATTTCCTCGATGTACTCCATCCGGGAAGGACTGGGCTTGATGGAAATAAATACAATGTGCGTCTGGGGCAAACGAACCCGTATTTTGCGGAATAGCAATTGAAAATCGGCGGCTACGTCTTCGGCCATTTTGCCGGCCGCAATGTCATTGTCACCGGCGTACACGACTACCTGGCGGGGCGCATAGGGAAAAATCACTTTATCCGCCAGCGCTACCACGTCTTCCATTTCGGAGCCGCCAAAGCCGCGGTTGATGATTTCATACCCGGGAAAAGCCTTTTCCAGATCCTTCCACATTCGGATGGAAGAACTTCCGGTAAACACGATGCCTCCTTTGGCTGGAGGCTGCAACCGATCTGCTTCCCGGAAAGCCGCCATCTCGGGTTCCCATTTGTCGGTTTCCTGTGCGCGTAGCAAACAGCAGGTCCAGAGAAGAAGAAAAACAATTCGGGTGGAAGAGTAAATACGTGATTTCATATTCTTACCGGATTTAGTGGGTTGAAACAATGGATGCTGTCCTTCATACGTTGCCAGCCGTTTTCCAACAGGTCATTCACCGGAACAACCTGACTACAGTAATTTGGAAGTACCTGGTAGTATTCAATTTACGAAAAATATTTTCCTGGTGAACCAATTTTCGGATGTGCTTTCTTTTCAAATTCACCTCCGTTGTCTTTTACTCTTACGTATCTTTTTGCTTACGGTGAAGCATATGCACCTTTTCCCCACGCACCCATCTATTAAACACTCCGGTCCGAAAGCGGGTTATGTTGCCAACAATACGCATTCATCTTTGAATCATGGCCACTTTAATCCTATTATTGAGCCCTATAACGGATTCCCTTACCTAACCCCGCTTTTCTATGACCCCGGAACACCAGCGACTGGCTGAAATCAGAACCAGCAACCGAAGATGGAAAAAATACGGCCCTTACCTGACCGACCGCCAGTGGGGGACCGTCCGGGAAGACTACAGCGCTTCCGGCTCCGCCTGGGACTACATCACCCATGACATGGCGCGCAGCAAAGCGTACCGCTGGGGCGAAGAAGGAATCGCGGGCATCAGCGACGATCAGCAGTTGTTGTGTCTGGCCCTGTCGTTCTGGAACGGGAAAGATGCCATTCTGAAAGAGCGCCTGTTTGGACTGACCGGCCCCGAAGGCAACCACGGAGAAGACGTAAAGGAACTGTACTACTACCTGGACAGTACGCCTACGCATTCGTACATGAAAATGCTGTACAAATATCCGCAAGAGAAATTTCCCTATGACCGGCTGGTAGAAGAAAATAAGCAGCGGGGGAAGCTGGAAACGGAATTTGAACTGATGGATACCGGCATTTTCGACGACGACCGGTATTTCGATATTTTCATCGAATACGCCAAAGCCGATACCCGTGACATCCTGATCAAAGTGACGGCCCATAACCGGGGACCGGAAACTGCCCGGATACACATCGTACCTCAAATCTGGTTCCGCGACACCTGGTCCTGGGGCTACGACGATTACCGACCCTCTCTTTCGCTTATCGACAACCAGACCATCGGGATACAGCACGTGCGTTTCCCGAATGTAAAACTACACTGCGATGCCCGGCCGGAACTTCTTTTCTGCGACAACCGCACCAACACCCGAAGACTATATAACGATGCCAAAACCAGTGGCTTTTTCAAGGATGGCATCAACGATTACGTAGTAAACGGAGAGCCGAACGCCGTCAACCCGGCACAAAACGGCACCAAGGCGGCGGCCAGCTACCTTTTTGACATCCCGGCGGGAGAGTCGGCTACGGTACGGTTGCGGTTGGAGAAGAATGACCTGGTGCATCCCTTTGCCGATTTTGATGCGTTGTTTGAACTACGAAAAACGGAGGCCGATGCTTTCTACGATTATCTTCAGTCGGACATTCCCGATGCGGATACGCGGAATATCCAGCGGCAGGCTTACGCCGGTATGCTCTGGAGCAAGCAGTTTTATTACTACGACATCCCTCAGTGGCTCAATGGCGACCCGGCCCAGCCGCCACCGCCACCGGAGCGCAAGCAGGGACGCAACTGTGACTGGGGCCACCTCAACAATGCCGACATCATTTCCATGCCCGACAAGTGGGAATACCCCTGGTACGCCGCCTGGGACCTGGCTTTTCATTGCCTGCCCCTGGCGGTAGTGGACCCTGATTTTGCCAAAGAACAACTGGTACTGCTCACCCGCGAATGGTATATGCACCCCAGTGGTCAGTTGCCGGCTTACGAATGGAAGTTTGGTGACGTCAATCCACCGGTGCACGCCTGGGCGACCTGGCGGGTGTACAAGATTGATCAGAAGCACAACAACCGGCAGGGCGACGTTGCCTTCCTGGAAAGGGTCTTTCATAAAATGCTGCTCAACTTCACGTGGTGGGTCAACCGGAAGGACATGGAAAACCGCAACGTTTTCCAGGGTGGCTTTCTGGGCCTGGACAACATCGGTGTGTTCGACCGCAGCGCCGACCTGCCGACGGGCGGGCACATTGAACAGTCGGATGGTACCAGTTGGATGGCCATGTATTGCCTCAACCTGATGCGCATTGCCCTGGAGCTTTCCAAGTTCAATCCGGTGTATCAGGACATGGCTTCCAAGTTCTTTGAACACTTTCTGCTGATCGCCGACGCCATGACCCACATGGGCGACAACGGCGTGAGCCTCTGGGATGAGGAAGACAAATTTTATTATGATGTGCTCTTTACACCGCAGCAACACGGTGGCGTTCCGCTCAAAGTGCGCTCTATGGTGGGGCTGATTCCTTTTTTTGCCGTGGAAGTGCTGGACCCGGACCTGTTCAACACCGCCCCTGAATTTGCCGCCCGGTTGAAGTGGTTTCTGGATAACCGGCCTCACCTGGCCAGCCTGGTATCGCGGTGGAAGGAACCCGGGCAGGGCGAACGGCAGCTCTTATCGCTGCTGCGCGGGCACAGGATGAAAAAACTGCTCAAAAGAATGCTGGACGAAGAAGAGTTTTTGTCGGACTATGGCGTCCGGGCGCTTTCCCGCTATCACCGCGATCATCCTTATGTATTCCGGGTAAACGGCAATGCTTTTACCGTTGCCTACCAGCCCGGCGAATCGGATTCTTCCCTTTTCGGTGGTAACTCCAACTGGCGGGGGCCCATCTGGTTTCCGGTCAATTACCTGATTATTGAATCCCTGCAGCGCTTCCATCACTACTACGGTGACGATTTCAAAGTGGAGTACCCGACCGGCTCCGGCAACTTCCTCACCATTCAGGAAATAGCCGACGAACTGATTAAGCGGCTGACCCGGCTTTTCAAGAAAGATGCGAACGGGAAGCGGGCCATCTACGGCGATTGCGAAAAACACCAGAACGATCCTCACTTCCGGGATTACCTCTTGTTCTACGAATATTTTCACGGTGACAACGGAAAAGGCCTGGGCGCTTCTCACCAGACCGGCTGGACGGGGCTGATTGCGAAATTATTGCAGCCGAAATCGGTTGGCGGCGAGGGGATTCACTAAGGAGAAACTCATAATTTTGGTCTAACGCCTAACTCTTACGGGTTAAAATCGTTTTAAAATTTAATAATAGGACGGTTTCATACAATAAACTGGATTATTAAGGCCTGGGTTTATTAAAAATCTTCCATAAACTGATATAGATCATTTATTTACACTGTTATTCCAGGCAAATTGGTTTACTTTTGTCGGAATCAACAAACGGCCTTCCTTTCCAGAAAAGTAGTACCAAACCCGTCTGCCTATAAAGTGGACTACGTGTAAACACCCGCTGGTTATGAACCTGATTTTTGATCAAACTGTTACCCAGAACTTCGACAAGGCCGTCGATAGAGAATGGTTGGAAACCAATGGACTGGGCGGCTGGGCCAGTTCCAGCCTGGCCGGAACCAACACCCGGCGCTACCACGGACTGCTGGTAGCTGCTACCCAGCCTCCGGTAGGCCGGATGGTGATGTTATCCAAACTGGATGAATCGCTCTATACCCGACAGGGCAAGTTTGATTTGGGTTGTAACCAATACACCAACTCCGTCAGCCCGCAGGGTTACACCCATCTTACCCGTTTTGAACGGAGCATTTTTCCTGAATTCACCTTCGAAGCCGGTGGCGTAACGCTGAAAAAAACGGTGGTGGCCGTATCGGGGGAGAATACCACGCTGGTGATTTACGAAGTACTGAAAGCCGAAGAACAGTTTACCCTGGAGCTGCTTCCGCTGGTGGCTGCCCGTGATTACCATTCGCTGACCCACGCCAACTACGACCTGAATGGCTTCGTACACTTCGAAAATGGCATTTTTCACCAGAAGCCTTATGCCACGCTTCCCGATTTGTTTATTTCCATTCCGAATGCGCATTTCATTCCCCAGCCCAACTGGTACTATAATTTTGAATACCGGGTAGAACAGCAACGGGGACTGGACTTCCGGGAAGACCTTTTTAATCCGGGCAAATTCCAGGTCAATCTGCGGGCTGGCGAACGGCTGGGAATCATCGTATCCACGCTTCCTCCTTTCGGACGGCACGCGCTGGAGATGTGGCACCTGGAAAAGAACCGTCGGGAGAAACTGTTGGAGAAATTACCGAGCAAGAATGAACTGCTGCAAACCCTGACGCTGGCCGCCGACCAGTTTATTGTCAAACGGGGGGAAGACCTGAAAACGGTTATTGCCGGGTACCATTGGTTTTCCGACTGGGGCCGCGACACTATGATCTCACTGCCTGGGCTCAGCCTGGTAACCGGCCGTACCGACGACGCCCGCCGTACGCTGCTGGCATTTGCCCGCTACATCAACCAGGGGATGCTGCCCAATCGTTTCCCCGACTACGGAGAAGCGCCCGTCTATAACAATGTCGATGCTTCGCTCTGGTTTTTCGTGGCTGTGCACAAGTACTTCGAATACACGCGCGACCAGGAGTTTGTACAGACCGAAATGATGCCGGTCCTGAAGGAAATAATCGAGTGGTACGGCCGTGGCACGCGTTACAACATCCGGGTGGAAGAAGACGGGCTGGTATACGCCGGAATGCCCGGAGAACAACTCACCTGGATGGATGCCAAAGTAGAGGGCTGGGTAGTGACTCCCCGCCAAGGTAAACCCGTGGAAGTAAATGCCCTGTGGTACAATGCCCTCTCCATTTACGGCCGCTTCCTCAAACTCTTTGGCGATGAAGTCAATTCACTTTTCCACCTGGCCAAAGCTGACCGCGTGCGGGATGTTTTTAACAGTGTGTTCTGGAATGAAGACAAGCAGTGCCTGTATGATTTTATCGGGGATAATTTTAAGAATGACGCCATCCGCCCCAACCAGCTGTTTGCCATCAGCCTTCCCTTTCCGCTGGTAAGCGGAGAAAGAGCGAAGAATATCCTGAAAATTACGGAGGAAAAACTATTGACGCCCATTGGCCTACGCAGCCTCTCTCCCGATCACGTAGAGTACAAAGTAAGTTACCTGGGCAACCAGTGGAGCCGCGATGGTGCTTACCACCAGGGCACCGTCTGGAGCTGGCTGCTGGGCCCGTACATTGATGCGGCCCTGAAAGTAAGGGGAGCGACTGGACGCAAACAGGTCAAAACTCTGCTCAAAAATATGGAGTATCACTTCCGGGAGGCAGGCATCGGCACCATTTCCGAAATTTTTGACGCCGAAGCACCCTTTACACCCCGTGGCTGCATTGCCCAGGCCTGGAGCGTAGCCGAACTGCTGCGGGTGCTGATGGAGTACCGGCTGTATGAGCAACCCGTAACCGAAACGGAGCGGCGGGTTTTACCGGAACGCCGCGTTGAAGTGACCGCCAGCCGGATGAATATGTAAAAGGAGGCAGCACTTGTTGCGCAGGGAAGTCCATTCGTCAGTTTTGCTGTCTGACACAAAAAGCCGGTTCTAAAATCGGCTTTTTTGTTTTCTAAAAATTAGAGTTAATTCGGAGCGATTGCTTATGGAATGCGGATGCATTCGACATCCTGATAACTAAAGCGACCAGAAGCACGTAGCACCATCTGAAATAAGATTGCCAACCCGACACCTGTTTATGACTATTGCCATTAAAACCTTGCTCAGCCTTATGATTTCCACTTTCAGCCCCTTCCGTTTTGCCCTTTTTTCGGCCAGTATTCTACTACTTACCTTCTGCCTGTTCTCCTGCGGAGGCGGTGGGACTGAACGTAAATTCACGCCCCTGCTGAAGGAAGTGGCTCACTCCCCCAGCCAATGGACGGGCATTGCCGTTACCCAGGAAGGACGGATGTTTGTGTGCTACCCCCGCTGGAGCAGCAAGGTAACGGCTTCAGTAGCCGAAATTACGGCCAGCGGACTCCAATTTTATCCGAACGACAGCTGGAATTTTTACGACTCCACGGCGGCAGGCAACCCCAAAGAGCGCTTTATCTGTGTGCAGAGTGTATACGTAGACCCGGGCGATTTCCTTTGGATACTTGATCCGGCCAATCCGCAGTTCAAGGGTGTAGTTGACGGTGGTGCCAAATTGATCAAGATCGATCCGCAGTCGAATCGGGTCGTTCAGCAGATTTATTTTGGGAAGGAGATCGCCCGCAAGGATAGCTACCTCAACGACGTCCGGGTGGATGCCGGCCGCAACTTCGCCTATATCACTGACTCCGGCATCGGTGGCCTGGTCGTTGTCGACCTTACCAGGCAAACCAGCCGCCGGGTGCTGGATACCCATCCTTCCACCCATTCGGACAGTACCGATATTGTGATTGACGGAAAGCCCTACCGCCGACCCGATGGCAGCCGCCCCTATATCCACGCCGATGGAATCGCCCTGGACTCCACGGGTCAATACCTCTATTACCACGCCCTGCACGGACAGACGCTGTACCGCATTCAGACCCAGTTTCTGCGCGACTCTACCCTTTCTGAGACCCAGTTGGGTGCCAAAGTAGAAACGCTTATGAAAACCGGTCCCATCGACGGCATGATTTTCGACAAAAAAGGCAATCTGTACCTGTCTGGTCTGGAGCAGAAAGCCATTCTGTGGTTGCATCCCGACGACAAACTAGACACGCTGGTACAATCAGCTGACCTTCAGTGGCCCGACAGCTTCGGCATCGGCCCCGACGGCTACCTGTACACGACGACTTCTCAGCTGCATTTGGGAGAAAATCCACCCACGCCTTATCGCATTTACAAAGCCATGCTGAAACCAGACTGATGGGAAGTCAGCAATGGTGAAATACCATCTGAAGTTGAAGTACCCCGGGCAGTTGACAAAGGGCTGCTGCCCGGGGTACTTTGGTTTATCCGCTTACTGGGCTTTGTTTTCCCGGAAAAAGATTTTGCTCACGATCAGCCAGCGTCCGTTGATTTTTAACAGATTGAAGTAGTCGATGAACTTGAAAGTAGGATACTGAGATTCTACCCGGGCTTGTGCCGCCGTCCCACTGATGTCGTAGGAGACAATGCGCGTGCTGCGGTTTTGCTTTTCGCCCACTTTGATGCGGGACAGGTACTGGTCGATGGGTACGTCCTCAAACTTACCATCCCGCACAAATTTCATACTGGCCGACGAATGGAAAGCACGGTTGAGTCGAACGGTGTCGCCTACTGTTCCTCCTTCCAGATAGTCGAGCAGGGTGCTTTCCAGCAAAGCTTTTTCAGTGGCTGATTGCTGGGCCAGACACTGGCCGCTCCCAACGGAAAGTATAGCAATCAGGAATAGGTGCCAAATGGGTTTCATAGATTTAATGATTTGGTTGTTCGGGAGTTACAAGTAAGAATAAATAGAACTGGTGCATCAAAAATTTGGACCAACCGTTTAACTTTGATTCTATACAGCCACTTCTCTCTCACTTGACGTTTGGTGGGGCTAGAGGTGTATTTGGGGCGTGTATGGTTGCATTTTGTCAAAAAAGGAAAGCAAAAACCCCCAAATTGGGTTATCTTGTAAGCAAACTTGGGCTAAGGAAATGATCAACTGGAAGAACCACCCTTTATGGAAAAACCGCGTTTTTCAGCACGTGGCTTTCTGGACGGTGTACGTACTGTTTTACGGTTTGCTGTGGGGAGCCAACGACGACAATTACGAACGCTCCTTCGTGTCCGAATTGGTAGAACTGCCCATTAAACTAGGCCTCGTGTATACCACGCTGTACGTCCTGATGCCCCGTTACCTTTTGCAAAAGCGATATGCCATCTTTTTCGGGTTACTGATTCCTTTGCTCATCGTATCTGGCCTGCTGCTGCGAACCATCCATTACAACTTCCTTGTTCCCAGGTATTATCCGGATCAGACTTCCGTTGCTTTCTGGAACCTGTACCGCATTGCCAAAACCATTGTTTACCTTAACACCGTCGTGTTCATCACGGCAACCATCAAGCTGGTGAAGCACTGGTATCAGCATCAGCAAACGGCCCAATCGCTGGAAAAAGACAAGCTGGAAGCGGAACTGAAGTTTTTAAAGGCACAGATTCACCCGCACTTCCTGTTTAACACCCTCAACAACCTGTATTCGCTTACCCTGAAGAAGTCGGATGCGGCTCCCGAAGTAGTGCTGAAACTATCGGAACTGATGGACTATATGCTCTATCAGACCGGAGAAGCCCAGGTGCCGCTGGACCGCGAAATCAATTACCTCCGAAACTACATCGCACTGGAGCGAATTCGCTACGGCAGCCGGCTGGACATCTCCTTCAATGTTTCCGGCGACGTAGGTGGGTATGGCATCGCCCCGATGCTTCTGCTTCCCTTCGTAGAAAACAGCTTCAAACACGGTGTAAGCGGTGAAATAGAAGACGTTTGGGTGACCATCGACCTGAAGGTGAAGGACGGCATCCTGTCATTCAAAGTGGAAAACAGTAAAAGTCCCGACGGCCGTACTGCCACGGCAGGCAACTATACGGAGGGCATTGGCCTGAAAAATGTGAAAAGAAGGCTTGAACTGCTTTACAGCCAGCGTTACGAACTCAACATTACCGACGAACAAACCAGCTATCTGGTAGACCTCCGACTGACTCTGAACACCCTTGCCAGACCCTTCTCCTATGAAGATAAAGTGCCTGATCGTAGACGACGAGCCGTTAGCGCTTGACATTCTGGAAAGCTACGTCAACCGGCTCGACTGCCTGGAGTTGGTAGGCCGCTGCGACAATGCTATTGAAGCCTTCAATCTGTTGCAGAAGCACCCGGTCGATCTCTTGTTCCTGGATATACAGATGCCTAAGCTGACGGGCATTGAATTTCTGAAAAACATCAGCCGCCCGCCCAGGGTGATTTTCACAACCGCCTTTCGGGAATATGCCATCGAAAGCTATGAATTGAATGCAGTAGATTACCTGCTGAAGCCCATTCCCTTTGATCGTTTTTTAAGGGCCGTTAACAAGGTAGTTCAGCCAACAACCCTCCCTCCTGCCCCGGCAACGACACCGATGACTGCAATCCCTGGTTCGCCCGGCACCGATTACCAGGAAGCCTTCATCTACCTGAAAGCCGATAAAAAAATGGTGAAAGTGATGCTCAAGGATATTATCTACCTGGAAAGTCTGAAAGACTATATCCGGGTGAAAACCCTTTCCAAGGAAATTATCTCCCTGCAAAAAATCAGTTTCCTGGAAGAAAAACTGCCGGAAGACAAATTTCTGCGCATTCACCGTTCGTTTATTGTTGCCGTCGACAAAATACAGGCTTTTTCGGCTACGCACGTAGAACTGCTAGGTAACAAGGAAATCCCGATTGGACGCAATTACAAAACAGAAGTGCTGCAAGCTTTGGGGAAAAGCGATTGGCTCAATGAGTCGAACGAAGTATAAGCAGACTTACATAAAAAAGCCCCTTTTCGCATTGTGCAAAAAGGGACCCGCAAATTAAAAGCGAATAGCTCAAATTCCATTGTTGGCTGCTCAGTGAATTTGGATCGCAGCAGTTTGTTTATTCAGCCAACAAACGGACCACCAGTCCTTCCAGTCGTTCATCAATGGGCAGTTGGCAAGCCAGGCGGCTGTGGTCGGTGATCATCGGCAGGCTATCGAGCATGTCCAGTTCCTGATCGCTGGGGGCACGGAGTTCACCGCTTTCCAATACTTCGATGTGGCAGGTAGCGCACAGGGCCATACCGCCGCAGGTGCCCTGAATGGGATATTCGCTGGCCTTCAGCACTTCCATCAGGTTCAGGTTCATATCCGTAGGCACGCTGATGTTGCGACGTACTCCCTGGGTGTCCTCTACGCAGATTTCTACTTCATTCATAGTAATAAAGACAAGAAAAAGCCCACCGCATCAATTCGATACGGTGGACCTGACAATTCAGTTTAGAATGCGTTTACGCCGTTTACAGTGGTGTACTTCAGCGAATACTTCTGGTTGGGGTAAATGTATTTGAACGCGCTCTGGGCCATCAGAGCGGCTTCGTGGAAGCCGCAAAGAATCAATTTTAGCTTGCCCGGATAGGTGTTGATGTCGCCGATGGCGTAGATGCCGGGCACGTTGGTCGAATAATCGAATGTATCTACCACAATGGCCGACTTATCCAGGTTCAGTCCCCAGTTTTCCAGCGGCCCCAGTTTCGGACTCAAGCCGAACAGCGGAATCAGGTAATCCGTTTCGATGGTGTGGGTTTGCTTGAACTGATCCGTGTAAGTGATGTGGTTCAGGTGGCCGTTTCCACCCACCGATTGCAGATTGGCCTTCAATACCAGTCTGATCCTGCCTTCTTCCGCCAGATCAAATACCTTTTCGGCTGAATCGGGTGCGCCCCGGAAGGTTTCGCCCCGGTGAATCAACGTCAGTTCCGACGCCACATCGGCCAGGTAGTTGGCCCAGTCCAGTGCCGAATCACCACCACCGGCGAGCACGACGCGTTTGTTGCGGTACTTCTCCGGATTCAGCACCATATAAGAAATGCCTTTGCCCTCAAAATCGGCCAGGTTCTGTACTTCCGGCTTTCGGGGCTCGAAGCAGCCCAAGCCGCCGGCGATGACCACCACTTTACAGTGTACTGCCGTTCCTTCGGAAGTAGTCAGTTGAAAAGACCCGTCTTCGTTTTTCTCAAATTGCTCTACCCGTTCGCCCAGCGTAAAGGTTGGGTTAAACGGCTTGATTTGATCCATGAGGTTCTTGACTAAGTCTTCGGCCAGTATTTCGGGAAAGCCGGGAATATCGTAGATGGGTTTTTTGGGATATATCTCAGATAGCTGCCCCCCTACCTGCGGCAAGGTATCAATCAGGTGGCAACGCATTTTAAGCAAGCCCGCTTCAAAAACTGCAAATAGTCCAACGGGACCCGCACCAACGATGCAAATATCAGTCGTGATCATAGTTTTAATAATACTTTTCTTAATTACTTCAATAACAATCAGCTTCGCTATATGGTTGCCAAAGGTAAGGGTAAAATTTCTAAAAAGACTTTAATTCTATATAAGAACTAGGAAAATAAATTTTAGTTCCAAGAATATAGATTAATCCTTTGATTCAAATCAGACACCAATGTGAATAAATATGATTTTTTCCACAAACAAAATCCACAAAATGAGCGTACAATGTCTTAGGTAGAACGCACTAATTTGGTCTTAAATGCGTTTTTAGTAGTGCAAAGAATGCGCAATAATCATTGTTTTCAGTAACCAACCAAAACTCAAAGAAATATGAATTATTTAAGTAAAATATTCGCAATAATGGCCGTGTTCGTCTTAGGAAGCTGTGCTTCTTCTTACGTGGTCAATTCGGATTATGACCGCAATGTCAATTTCAGGAAGTACGCTACGTATCAGATTGTAAATGATACGGAAGGCAAGGGCGATCCCATTCTGAACAGTTCACTCAACCTGAACCGGATCAACAAGGCGGTAAATGCCGAAATGCAAGCCAGGGGCTATACAGTGAGCCAGACCAATCCGGACCTGATCATCAAGTACCAGACCGACGTCAGGGATCGGCAGTATACGCAGAATATGAACCCCGGCTTTGGCTATTGGGGATGGTGGGGTAACAACACCCAAACCCGCACCTACGAACAAGCCAGACTGATCATCAACCTGATCGATGCCAAGTCCAATCAACTGGTATGGCAGGGATGGTCTACCGGCGAAGCGAAGAAGCCCTCCAAAGACCAGGATGCGGCCATCCGCGATCAGGTGTACCGCATTATGAAGCAGTATCCGCACCGTGCCGGCGGCGGCGTGTTGGATAATACCAGTTCTCTGCGCTAATCCGGATACCACAAACCAGCACCAAACCCGCAAGATGAGTGACTCTTGCGGGTTTTTTGTTTCTTTTCTTCCGGAAGTCCTTTTTTTTTGGCTTCTTCGCTTCCGACTCAATGCCATCAAATCTTTGGTTATGCCTCCATCGGTTGTATTCCGACCTGTCCGAATTCTTTTACTGGCTTTCTTTGTTTTTGCGTATGCCTGCCAGCGACCACCGGCGGGAAGTGGTCAAAATGGTCGTGCAACTGCGCGCATCATTCAAGCTGGCCTTATCAACTGCTTTGGCGAAGGAACCAAGAATGAGAATGGCTCCGAAGTGTACTGTGAAGCTTCGGCCGTAGCGTTTGATGGGACCCGACTGATTTTTGGCAATGACAAACCCGTTCCGGGCGACAGTTTGTCGTCGGTATTTTTAATTACATACCAGAGAAAGGATCTGAGCCGCCAGCGAACCGAATACCTGAACTATCCGACATTCAAAAATGCCATCAAATACGAAGACTTTGCCACCACTCCGGATGGCAATTATTTTCTGGCTACCACCGCTTTCGACCGGATAAAACCGTCCACGGCCGACTTCGATGGCTATAACACGCTCTTGTTCTGGAAGAAGGGCCAGGCCGGACAAGTCAGCATCGTTTCTTCAACCCAAAGAAATGGCATAAGCAGTTCGGTGAGCCTGAGAGAGGGTTTAGCCCGTGCGTTGGCACTTCCCTCCTTTCCCGATGGTCCTCCCTATTTCAAAATAGAAGGCCTTGCCTGCATTCCGGGCAACCGGCTCTTATTTGGTGTGCGCGAATGGGGAGAAAATTTTGAGAAGTTTACCTATGCCGTTAAAATCATCAGTGTTTCATATCAGATTTCCCAGGATCGCCTGACTCTGGGAAAAGACTTCTCGCTGATTTATACCTTTGACCCCAATCCTGCGCTGCTCTATGGCCGTACTGTTGCCCTTTCCGGACTGGAATACGATGCAGACCACAACCAGTTGCTCTTACTAACGAGTTACGAACAATCACCCGATCCGGAAGGCATTGGGGCGTTTCTGTGGCTTTTGCCCTTGCCCGCGCTTGCCAGTCAGCAGGCTCCCACGCTGGTCCTGAATGAACAGAATCAGCCTCTTGTACTGGCCCACAAGGCCGAAGGAATCTGTACAATCGGCAATAATCAGGTATTCATTATTCACGATGACGACCGGGTGCTGGGTTCAGCCGGGCTGATGAAGAATGGCGAACCGTTTTTTCGGAAACCCCATCAGGCGGCGTATACCGTATTACAAATCAATCAGGATACAAATTAATCAACCTATGCATCATACTACGCGGCAGCAATGGATGGATGAAGCTGCCCAGCTTTCCTTGGACAACATTCAAACCGGCGAAGGAGGCCCATTTGGAGCAATCATTGTAAAGGAGGGAAAAATCATTGCCCGCGGCAACAACCGGGTAACTTCGTTGAACGATCCAACTGCACACGCTGAAGTAGTGGCCATCCGGGAAGCCTGCCAATCTCTGGGCACCTTTCAGCTGGACGATTGTGAGATCTACACCAGTTGCGAACCCTGCCCGATGTGCCTGGGTGCCATCTACTGGTCCCGGCTGAAAAAGATCTACTATGCCAACTCCCGTCAGGACGCCGCCGACGTCGGATTTGACGATGCCCTCATTTATCAGGAAATGGCCCGACCATTGGAACAGAGGATCATTCCGGTTGAACACCTGCCCAACGAAAAAGCCGCTCAGGCATTCCGGCTTTGGTTGGAAAAGACGGACAAGACGACTTATTGAATTTTAGCCAATATTTAGCCTAAATCACCCTTTGTGCATATTTTTACTTAGTTTTAAAACTTTATACTGATCGCCTGATTCACAAAATCACAGAATATGGAAAAAGCTCCCTACAAGATTGATTCTGCAGGAACCGAAAATGAGCTAAAAAGAACCCTGGGGGCCACGAACCTCACACTGCTGGGCATTGGAGCCATTATTGGTACCGGTATATTTGTCCTGACCGGTACGGCTGCTGCCAACTTTGCTGGGCCGGCCCTGGTTATCTCATTCATTATCTCTGGCATTGGTTGTGCCTTCGCCGGCTTGTGCTATGCCGAATTTGCCTCTATGATTCCTACCGCCGGTAGCGCCTATGCGTATGCCTACGCGACGATGGGTCGGTTCATTGCCTGGATTATCGGTTGGGACCTGATCCTGGAATACCTCTTTGGTGCCTCAACGGTAGCAGTCGGCTGGTCGGGTTATGCAGTGAGTCTGCTCCGGGATATGGGCATCAACATTCCGGCTCAATTGACTGCCTCTCCGGGCACGCTGGTAACTTTACCCGGCGGCACGGAACAAGTAACGGCCCTGTTTAATCTACCGGCCTTTCTGGTGATCATGGCCGTCACCACATTGCTGGTCATTGGCATTCAGGAATCCGCCCGGTTCAACAACGTAGTGGTATTCGTAAAGGTAGCGGTCGTGCTGGCTTTTATTGCATTCGGAGCCGCCTACGTGAATATGGACAACTGGGATCCTTTCATTCCGGAGAACACGGGCGAATTCGGGAGCTATGGCTGGTCAGGTATCATGCGGGCTTCCGGGGTGATCTTCTTCGCCTACATTGGGTTTGACGCCGTTTCTACGGTCGCCCAGGAAGCCAGGAATCCGCAGCGGGACATGCCCGTCGGTATCCTGGCTTCTCTGTTTATTTGTACGGTACTTTACATTTTGGTTACCCTGGTCCTGACCGGGATTGTCCCTTTCAAAGAACTGAACGTGGCCGAACCCATTGCCCTGGGCGTAGACCGGGCCGGCTCCGGGTTGCTGTGGTTGAGGCCATTGATTAAAATTGGTGCCATCGCCGGTTTGAGTTCGGTGATGCTGGTAATGTTGATGGGACAGCCCCGTATCTTTTACGCGATGGCCAAAGACCAATTGCTTCCCATCGGATTTGCCAAAGTACATCCCCGCTTTAAAACCCCTTACGTGACCACCATTATTACGGGCGTGGTATCCGGCGTAGTAGCCGGTTTTGTTCCCATCAATATTCTGGGTGAATTGGTATCCATCGGTACGCTGCTGGCTTTCGTTATTGTGTGCATTGGCATCATCATCCTCCGCCACAAGCGTCCTGACCTGCCCCGGCCCTTCAGAACGCCGTTGGTCCCTTTGGTACCTATTCTGGGGGCTTTGATCTGTTTTGCCCAAATGGCTTCCCTCCCGGGTGATACCTGGCTTCGGCTGATTATCTGGATGGGCATCGGTTTGTTGATCTACTATTTCTACGGCCGCCACCGCACGCGAGGCAAAGACCGGGAAGCGTTTGAGTAAGGAGCAATTGGAAATAGGTGTATTAAAAAATCCAGCCCACAGAGCTGGATTTTTTAATTGATACGTATCCATTCGACCAGCAGCGTATTTCGATGCGAAATACGCTGCTTCTGATTACTGGACATTTGTGATCCTGCCACCCAGTCACCAGAGCAACCAGCGATAAACAAACGGAGTGGCTTTGTGTCCTTGAGAATGGGCGGCAGCCTTTTTTCGCTTTTGTCCCGTATCCGGCTTTCTCTGATTTTCAACCTTTGAGCATCTTTCGTTAATCATTTCAAATCCTAAGTCCATCCCGGTATTGGCGCGGTTATACTAACCTGATAGGTCGATAATGTTCTTTCCCTTGCTTTGCAATCTGGAAAGGTCATCACGCTTCTAACTTCTTATTGCAACTCCAGGGTACCCTCTGTTAATCAATCATTTCATGAACGAAGAGAAATTCTTTAAGACCCGTCTCTATTTCACTGGGATCATCACCATTGCCATTTGGATGCTTCTGGCCTGGGATCATTATCACGGAGGTGTACCCAGTCACCATCTTCTGGCAGATGAAGACCTACCCGCAATTTCAAACTGGTGGGGAGGACTTTTACTCCCATTGTTAACCGGACTGCTCACGTATCGCATCCAAATGAGAGCTTTTAACAACAATATTAAAATTTCAGCAGGTCCGAATGTATTACTACGCGAATTGTATGGGTTCGCAGGCGCTTTGGTATTTGGAATTACACTTTCGGCATTCTTTACTTTTGGTTATCCGGATGTATGTGGCTATATGATTTTAGGGCTATTTGCTTTTGCCTTTTTCTATCCGATTTATCGGGCCGGGTGCCTGCTTGGGTTTGTGATTGGAATGACCTTCACATTTGGTGCCGTGCTTCCAACCGCCATTGGGAGCATAATAGGCTTATTAGGCTTGGTTCTATATCGGTTTATCCGACCAGGAATACTATACGTCGTATCAAAGCTTGCGCCCATGGTTTCGTTAATTAAACAGAAACCCGGCTTATAAAAGCAGCATCTTCGAAGTCAGTGTATTCGTTCGAATGGATACTGGAATACAATGATGCCATTTTCGTCAATGAGATCCCGATTCTTTTGAACAGATACCTGATCTGCTTGCGCAAGCTACTTTCCAGTATGAGACGCAATCTTTCTGGTCTTACCTTTCCACCACTCTTTTTTTCTAAAAATCCCTTGATTTTATAGAGATTACGTAAATTTGCCGCCTTATATTTATTGATGTTCAGTGCAAAAAGAACACGGTATTGATAAAGTGACAACGGCAGGCTTGCTAGTCACTTTAGGAATCATTTTCGGTGATATAGGCACTTCTCCCCTATACGTTCTCAGCGCCATCGTTGGGAAATCAGTTATTAACGAGGACCTGGTCATGGGAGGTGTTTCGTGTATCTTCTGGACCCTCACCCTCCAAACCACCATCAAGTACGTTTTCATTACCCTACAGGCCGATAACCACGGGGAAGGAGGCATATTTTCACTCTATACTTTGGTGCGGAGACACGCCAAATGGCTGCTTTACCCGACTATTATCGGAGGAAGTACCCTGCTGGCCGACAGTATCATTACACCTTCTATATCGGTGACTTCGGCTATTGAGGGACTTACCGTGCTCAACAAAGACATTCCCATCATCCCCATTGTACTGACGATCCTGACCCTGCTTTTTGTATTTCAACGTTTTGGCACCAATACCCTGGGGAAGTCGTTTGGGCCGGTGATGATTGCATGGTTTACGATGCTGGGGGTGCTGGGCCTGGTGAACATTCCCACCAATTGGGAGATTTTGAAAGCGGTCAATCCTTACTATGCGTTTCGGTTGCTGGTGCATTATCCGGGTGGCTTCTGGTTGCTGGGAGCCGTGTTCCTGTGTACTACCGGAGCCGAAGCCCTGTATTCTGACCTGGGGCACTGTGGCAGACGCAATATCCAGATCAGTTGGATGGCGGTAAAAGTGGGACTTTTGCTCAATTATTTTGGTCAGGGGGCGTGGTTGCTCAACAACGCAGGCAGTACGCTGGACGGCCGCACGCCCTTCTATTCGCTAATGCCCGAATGGTTTCTCATTTTCGGAATCATCATCGCTACCGGAGCGGTAATTGTAGCCAGCCAGGCCCTGATTACGGGTTCCTTTACGCTGATCAACGAAGCCATCCGGCTCAACTTCTGGCCCAAAGTAAAAATCAGTTACCCGACCAACCTGAGAGGACAGATTTACATTCCTTCAGTCAACTGGTTTCTGTGGCTGGGTTGCGTAGGCGTGGTGTTGTATTTCCGGGAAGCCGCCAACATGGAAGCAGCCTACGGTTTATCTATCATCATCACGATGCTGATGACGACCCTGCTGGTAACCTATTGGCTGTACATCCGCCGTACACATAAAGTGCTGGTAGTGCTGTTCGTGGTGGTTTATCTTTCATTGGAAATTACCTTTATGGTAGCCAACCTCAGTAAGTTCGTTCACGGTGGCTGGATCACTCCCCTGATTGCGTCACTATTGGTTGTTGTCATGTGGATTTGCTTCAAGTCAAGGAAAATTCGCAATAAGTACATTGAGTTTGTCAAAATTGACAATTACCTGGAATTGCTGGATGAACTGAGCAAAGATATGGAAGTACCGAAGTACGCAACCCACCTGGTTTACCTCACCAGTGCCGACCACAGTACCGATATTGAATCCAAAATTATCTACTCCATTTTCCAAAAACAGCCTAAAAGAGCCGATGTTTACTGGTTTATTCATGTAGATGTGCAGGATACGCCTTATACGATGGAATACAAGGTAGTAGAGTTGGTGAAAGGCAAAGTCATTCGTATTGAATTTAAGCTGGGTTTCCGCGTTGAACCCCGCATCAACCTGATGTTCCGAAAAGTAGTGGAAGATATTGTAGCCCACCACGAAGTGGATATTTCCAGTCGTTACGGTTCCTTGAACAAAAAGAACCTGATTGGCGATTTTCGCTTTGTAGTGCTGGAGAAGTTCCTCTCCTACGACAACGACCTTCCCGTGTACGAACGCATGGTGATGGATGGATACTTTATGTTGAAAGAACTCAGTTTGAGTGAAGAAAGGGCTTTCGGGCTGGATACCAGTTCCGTGGTAGTAGAGAAAGTCCCGATGGTGATCAAACCTACCCGTAAAATCAGCCTGACCCGCGTCCATTGACTTCAACCTATCCGCCGGGATTCCAAGAGTTTTTTGCACCCGTTTCCCCTTTCTAACCCAGGCTTTTGTAAGCTTAGTAGCTGGCTCAGTTTCATCCGAGGTAAACAAATTAGGGCTTTGGGCAGTTGAATGCGGTATATCCGCGCGCTCCTGTTTGAGGGCGTGCCAAGCTACCTGATGAAAAAACGAACGATTGCCATTGTAGGCGGGGGAGCCAATGGCGTTGCCTCTCTGGTCCATTTGGTCCTCAAATTAATTACTCAGCCGGAAGCGTTTGGTGTAGAAATCATTCTGCTGGAAAAGAAAGGGGATTTCGGTCCCGGCCTGGCGTATGGTACTGATCAGAAAGGCCACATTCTGAATACCAACGCCGGACTCATGGGCATTTTTGCGGATGAGCCCCTTCATTTTGTGGAATGGCTGCAAGCGAACCAGCAAAAGATCCAGGAACTTTATCCCGACGCGGAGTTTCACGCGGATGCTTATCTACCCCGAAATTTGTACGGCGATTATCTTCAATCGGTACTCCATACGTACGTGGCACTGGGCAGAGCAAAGAATGTAGGAGTGCGTTTACTGGCCGATGAAGCCATCGATGCAGAAATCAAAGACAACAAAGTCACCTTATTGCTTCAATCGGGCGCAGCCATCGACGCCGACGTGGTGGTCCTGGCTACGGGCACACCCAAGCCGGGTAATTTTCGGCAGTTGGAAGTTTCTCCCCGTTATTTTGACTTTCCCTGGCCTTCCCAAAGGTTACTACAAAATATTCCCCGGCAGGCTCCCGTGAGCATTCTGGGCACCAGCCTGACGGCCATTGATACGCTGATTACCCTTGCTGACAACGGACATACCGGCCCACTTACTTTATATTCCCGACATGGCTTGCTTCCCAGGGTGCAAACCCCTTATGACGTTCCTTTTGAACGGAAGGTTCTGACGCTATCCAACATCCGAAAACGCATCCGCCAACAACAAGCACCCCTCCGCGTTTCTGATCTTTACCGGCTTTTCCAGGCGGAGGCCGAACGGGCGCTGGGCCGTAAGCTTGACTGGAGACAGTTTAACCGCATCGGTAAATCCCAACTGGAGCTGCTCCGACACGATTATGAACTGGCTTTGAAAGGGGCCAGTGAATTTCAGAACATCCTCTATTCTACCCGTTATCTTTCGTTTGAAGTCTGGAAACTGCTTTCCGCTACGGAGAAGATGAAATTTACCAACTGGTTGGGTCCTCACTGGGACATCAACCGGCATTGCATTCCTCCCCAAAACGCGCGTAAGCTGATTTCTTTGCTGGAATCGGGCCAATTATCGGTCCAACCTCATTCGGGCAAAGTAGAATGGAACGCGACGGAAGACTGCTTCTATTTTTATCTGCAAAACGGTGATCAGCATACTGCCAGCTACGTAGTCAATGCAACGGGCACCGCCAAGGACGTTCAGCGTATGCAGATTCCAATTTTGCTGCAGTTACTTCAAAAGCAGTTAATTGTCCCCTATTCACCCGGCGGTATTCGCGCCAACCCTTATACTTTACAGATCTTCGTCCCCGGACACGCCGAAGTCCCCTTATACGGTACCGGTCAGTTGCTGGGTGGCGAACTGCTGGACACCAATTCGGTCTGGTTCAATGTAGCCTGTATCGACCGGATGACCAACGATATCCTCCGCCGACTTGCCTATGAACGTTCTCAGTAAACTACTCAGTAGTGTATTGCCCTTGTATGCCTTCATTGGAGCAGGATATGCGGCCAGCCGTTTCTTCGGCTTGAAAAGCAAGCCAGTGTCTAGTATACTGCTTTTTTTCCTCATACCGGTAGTCATTTTTTATAACCTGGCCAAAGCAGAAATCTCCCAACTGCTGGTCGTGGCGGCCCTGGTGTTCGCTTTGGGGTTGCTCATGAATATACCGGCCTGGTTTTCGCAACGTTTTCTGGCAAAAGACTTCAACCGGCCGCTGTTATTGTGTGGCTTTTCCTATTTCAACATCGGCTGGTTTGGGATACCGATTGTGCTGGCCCTTTTTGGGGAAGAACAAATGCCCCTCATCATCAGCGCGTATATGGGAAACGTGTTTTACGGCGATACCATTGGCTATTACCTTATTTCACGCAGTAAAGACCTGCCAATAAAAGAATCGGTGAAAAATGTGGTGAAAATACCCGCCATTTATGCTTGCGTGGCTGCGGTGTGCGCAAATCTTTTGGGTTTCGAAATGCCCGAATCGGTATCTGGAGTAATGGATGTCGTCAGTTGGATTTTATCTGCACTGGGCATGGTCATCATTGGCATTGGCTTATCTCACGTTGATTTCAAAAAAGCCGATTACCGCACCTTTGGAAAAATTTTAAGCGTTCGTTATTTGTCGGCGGCCGCCATCATGGGCTTACTGGTCTGGCTTGAACTCACGATTGGAGGGCAACTGAAAGCCGACGAACAGAAACTGTTGCTGTTGATTCCCGCTTTCCCGATTGCCGCCAATCTGGTGGTATTTGCTTCGTTTCTGGACACTGAGAAAGAAAATGCGTCCTTATTGGTATCCCTATCTTCCTTAATTTCTTTAATCATTGTACCTATCATTTGTGTCTTATTGTTCCAATAGTAATTATTGGACGAATAGGGTACAATTTTCTATAATTCACTATAAGAAAAGCCAGCCGTGATCCATCACGGCTGGCTTTTCATTTTATACTACACTACGAAAGACTTATTGCGGCTTTTTCGTCGTTCCGGCTTTGGCTGCTCCGGTGCTTTTTTGACCGGGTTTACCACCTCCTTGTAAGGCTTTCTTTGCTTCAAGTGCTCTGGTATTATTCGGATCTATTGCTAATACCTTATTCCAATTTTCAATAGATTTATTTATATCGTTTTTCTGAACGTAATAATAGCCCAAGTAGGAATACGCTTCTGAAAGTATTTTTGCATTTTTCGTTTTACCATCCGCTTCGGCTTCCGCTACTTCAATTACTTTTTCGTAAGTAGGCTTTGCAATTCCCTTGGTAGTTTCAGGATCCAGGTTAGCTTCCGCCCTGGCTTTGTACAAGTATCCTTGCAGATAAGTAGGAACCAACTGAGTAACTTTGGTAAAGGTTGAATCAGCCTCTACGAATTGTTCACTCTGATACTGCAGGAAACCCAGGTTCATGTAATCCGTTGGCGTGGGTTTCTCTTTTTCGCTTACCATCAGGCTGAATTCCTGCGCGGCTTCCTTATAACGCTTGTCTTTCTTATACGTATCGGCAATAAATTGTCTCAGATCCGTCTTGGTGCTGTCCATTTCGATGGCCTTACGCAGGTTGGTAATACCTAGTGAATCACAATCCTTCAAGCCCAGTGAGTCGCAGTTGACACTTACCAAGTTCTTACCCAGATATTCATAGTCGGACGAGAGTACTTTATCGGGTTTAGCGATCTGGAAGAACTTTTGCATGGCCGTCAGACCCTGGGCGTAATTACCTACTTCAAACAGCGAATAGCCCAGCAAACGATTTAGTACCATGTTGTCCGGGTTGTTGGGTAGCGCCTGGTTGATTTCCCGGATGGCGTTTTCGTAATCTTTAGAAAGGAAAAGGAAGATGGCATAACGCTCACGGCTGGCACTTCTGATCTCAGAAATGTTCAGGTACTTGGCGTACGCATCCTTGGCTTTTTGTACCTGGTTGGTGCGGTAATACAATTCACCTAACTCCCGGTAAGCTGGTGCGTAGTTGGGATCGATGGCAATGGCTTTTTCGAAGTTTTCCAGCGAAAGCGGATAGTTACGACCTCTGGCCCAGACCCTGGCAATGGCAAAGTAGCCTCTGGCTGAGTTTTTGTTCATGTCAGTGGCTCTTTCGTAATTGCTTACGGCCTTGCCGCCGTTGTTTTCCGCCAGGAATGCATCACCCAGTAAAAGATAAGTCTGGGGATTGGTTTTTCCTGCGTCCATCTGCAGGGATCTTTCCAACAATTGTTTTGCTTTTACGATGTTTTTGTTTTCCGCATTCAGGTACGCATCCGCGATGGCATTCAATACGACGGCGTTTTTATTTCTGGTCATCTTCATTGCTTCGTCAAAGCTGGCTTCCGCTTCCGGCACCTTGTTCTGATTCAGCAATACGTACCCTTTTCCTACGTAATTGAGGGCTTCCTTAGGATTGACACTGATCCCCTGGTTAAAATCTGCCATGGCAGAATCCAGCTTTTCCCGTTGAATATACGTGTAGCCCCGATAGTAGTACAAAGAAGCATCCTTGGGATTGCTGCTAATCATCCGATTGAATAATTGGACTGCTTTTGAAGATTGTTCAATCTCTACCAGGCGCAGGCCTTCCGCTACGGTTTGTGCTTGTGCCTGGCTGGCCAGGAAAAAGAACATTCCACACAGCAGATTGCCAGCCAACCACCGGTTTGCTTTAGAAAGCAGTCTTGCACTTGCGTTATTTTTCATAAGGTCAAATTGGTTTTAAATAATTCCTTGCTTCTGCTACAAGGCCTGAAAATTAAGAATTAAATTGGTTTATGATTGATTGAACTTACTCTTCCTGCATTTCCCGCTTAATTCTACTATCATCACCCAATTGGATGATACGCGTAGGCATCGTAAAAGGTAACAAGCCGGCTTTCTGAATAATTCGCTGGCCCCGCTCACTGGCTATAAAAGCAGTAAAGCCATTTCCCAAACCATTCCGGTTTTCCCGGCTTACCACGTACACGTCCCGGTACAATGGGTACTGTTTCAATTTTATCTCCGCTTGAAAAGGTTGATAAAACTCTACGCGCTCTTTGTTTTGTGATTGTGGGTTAGAAAGTGAAACTACCTTGATCTTATCCAGAAAACTCCGGGTCAAAGAATCGTCGGTGTCGCTAATCCAGCCTACGCCAATCAGCCCGATTGCCTCTTCGTGGGTTGATACGTAATCAATCACCTTTGGGTTGGAATCCACTGCAAAACAGTACGATGGCAACTGCGCAACCTTTGCTACTGAATCTTTCATGTGACGCACCGTACTGGAGTTGCTGTTGTCGAATACAACTTTTATGCCGGACAAGGAACTCTTCCCGTTCAGCTGGTTCCAGTTCTGCACCTGCCCGCTCATGATCCCTTTCAGTTGCTCGTAAGTAATCAGGGTATCCGGGTTGTTTCTGTTCACAATGAGGGCAATGGCATCAGAGGCCACCTGAACATTGGTAATCTTCAGTTTCTCCTGCTCAAAATACTTCAGCTCTTCTTCAGTCAGGGTCCGGGTAAGGATGGCCAGCCGGGCACTGTCATTCATCAGTTCATCAATGGCAAAATTTTCGGGCAGATAATGTGCATTGATTTTGGTGCCCGGATATAATGCCTGAAAGGTAGGAATTTCCGCTTCAATTACCTGATACAAAGACTCATCTACGGAAATACTAATTTCCCCAAAAGTAGGTGAATCCAGATAATTTCCTTTTTTGTCCTTGTTCCGGCAACTGGTTGCCAACATTAACGACAGGACAAAAAGCCCACAAAAAAAGCGTGGCGTCATCATTTAACCTCTTTTTCTAAAGTATTGCCAATAAACCCTCACTAAACGGTATACACCGTATAGAATAAACAGTACACCTAACAATGACTTCTGGCTGGACGAAATATTGAGCATATTGTCAGGCATGTAGATAATGACGATGCCCAATACAATCCAGGCAGCTGACATAAACAGGCCGAAATACTTTAAGGCGGTGTTGTTGATGCGCCTTCTTTTATCTTCTAAATCGTCAACGGGCATTGTTTTAAGTCCTTCCCTACTAAATAAATAACAGGTAACCTCCTTCCAAAAACCCCAGAAGAAGATTACCTGTTATCAGAATGAATGATTACTGATCAAGTTTGAACCGGACGGGCAGGGTATACCGTACGGGTACCGAACGGCCATTCTGCTTACCGGGCTTCCAGTCAGGCATTGACTTGATTACGCGGGCGGCTTCTTCGTCGCATTCCTTGCTGATGCCTTTCACCACGTTCACTTCATCAATTCTTCCTTCTTTGGATACAATGAAATTCACAAAAACGGTACCTTCCACACCCATCCGCTGAGCAATAGCCGGATACTTGATTTTTTTCGCCAGGAACTTCATCAGTTCTTCTTGTCCACCGGGGAACTCAGGCATCTGTTCTACAATGGTGTAGACCTGCTCTACGGGTGCCTCCGGTTCAACGATGGCCGCGGGAGGTGCTTCAAAAGTTACCTCTGCTTCACCGACAATGTTTTCGCTGCCAGTATCGTTGTTTTTTACCTCTTCAATGGTTGGCATTTCCTCTTCTTCCCGCACTTCTTCTTGCGTTACCTTGGGAGGAAGGAATTTAATCACCGTTTTTACGGGTGGGGGAATGTCCAATTTAGGAGGAGGAGGCGTATTCTGGTCAATAGGAGGAGGCGGGGCCAAATCCGTATATCTCACTTTTTTGGGTGGCGCCTTTTCCACCTTCTCCTCTCCCTTCAGCAACTTGACGATCGTGGGCATAAACGCAAAAAGAACGAACATAGCACAGGCAACGGCAATCGCTATATTCACATTCCGGTCGTAGATTCTGCGCAATTCATATGCCCCATAGCTTTTGTTCCGATTCTCAAAAACTATGTCGTCCATATTGACGGTGCTTACACTATCAGCCATATGATACTTATTGTTTAGATGGTTATACTTGTTGAAACTATTCACTCATTTTGAAAAAGACCGGGAAGGTAAAGCGCACTGCTACCGGGTTTCCATTTTGTTTACCAGGTTTCCAGGCAGGCATTGCTTTCACAACCCGTACGGCTTCTTCATCACACTCTTTACTGATTCCTTTTATAACAACGACATCCGAAATCGTCCCATCGTTGGACACTACAAATTGTAAGAACACTTTTCCTTCCACCCCGGTTCGCTGAGCTACCTGCGGATACCGCATATTTTTGGTCAGAAAACGGAGTAACGCCTCATTGCCACCCGGAAATTCCGGCATTTGTTCAACGTGCCAGTGGATTACATTGTTGTCCTTCGGCTCAATCGCTGCCCCAGTAGCTTTTTCCAACCCGGCTAAATCCGGACCCGGATCATATCCGTCGACGTCTACTGGCCCTAAGATACCCGATAAAGTTGTTTCTTCTGGCCTGGGTTGTTCGTCTTTTACTACTTCATTAGTGGCTTGGGTAATCAGATTCGGGTTGGAAACCTTTACCTGTCTTATTGAACCACTTCCCGGAGGAACAATCCTTTCAATAAGGGGATGCTCCGTATTAATTTTCCTTTCCTGGGGAATCTCCGGCAGCACTTTAGCAGGAATTTCAATCCTATTTGGCCGCCAGCCAGTCAGCGTAACCCATACCAGACAAATCGTAGTAGTAATCAACAAACTGATTCCAACGTGCTGGTGGTATCTCTTCCTCAGCGGATAAGCTCCGTAGCTTTTATTCCGGGATTCGAATACCACTTCATTCAATGAAGGGTATTCTGCTGTAACTACCGTTTCCATGCGTTAATTGGTTAAGGTAGAATCTTTAACCAATTCCCGGTCGGCAGAAGTCATATCTGCCAGGGAATACCGCTGGATATTTGAGATGGACATTTCATCTAACACATCCACTACGTTCTGGTACTGGGAGGCATCGTCGGGTTTGATAAAGACCCACAGGTGCTTTTTTTCTCGATTCTCCAGTAACACTTTCCGTAATCCACCAGAAGAATAGCTGGTTAATCGTCCTTGAGAAGCATCTTCACCCAGGTACCAGAACAACTGATTCTTAGCACCCAGCACCAGATTCAACGCATTTTTTTGATTAAGCTCTGGCTGCTTTCCCGTATCCTCCGGCATGACCAGTGGCATGGCAATGGGCTTACTGAAGGTGGTGGCCAGCATGAAGAAAGTAAGCAGCAGAAAAGCCAGGTCCACCATGGGTGTCATATCGATCCGGGTGGAAGCTTTCTTTGACCTTACTTTGCCAGAACTTCGCGGACTGTCCTTGTTGGAGTTGATTTCTGCCATATCTCAAATTGTTTTAGTGTATACAGGTAAGATGCAGTACCGGCACCTATTCCATAAAAGCCACTAAAAAAATTTCAGAAAATCATACTCCTAATAAAACCTGCCTGGTCCCTTATCGGAATCAGGCAGGTTTTATTACTTCATATTAAAGGTTCTGCTCCTTCAAAAGATCCTTATCGGCCGGATCAATGTCTACCAGGGCATAGCTCCTCGTATTGGTAATTGACATTTCGTCCAGGATATCAACTACATTTTTATAAGTTGAAGAATCGCTGGGCTTAATCAAGACAACGAATTTTTTACCAATCTCCGCAGACTTCTCCTGCACTACTTTACGAATACCCGTTTTGGAGTAATCCGTAATAGTGGGCTTGGGATCGGTTACGCCAATGTACCAAACTACCTTGTTGTCCTTAGCCAACAAAATTGTGAGCACGTTCTTCTCATTTACCTTGGGTGGCGCATCTTCGGGTTTGGGCTTCTCAGGTAGCACCAACTCCATTGTTTTTGGCTTATTGAAGGTGGTGGCCAGCATAAAGAAGGTAAGCAACAAGAAAGCCAAATCCACCATGGGTGTCATGTCAATCTTGGTCGACTGCTTTTTGGCTCTTACCTTCCCGCCTTTACCTTTATCCCCCCCACCGGTGTTAATTTCTGCCATTGTTCTGTCCTCCTGTTTTGGGTTATAAACTAACTATTTAGTGGCTGCGGCAGCTCCGGCCTCCAGATTGGTAATGAGATTGAAGCGACTGATTCGGTTATCCTGCAGGGTATTGATGATCTTTTTCACTACCGGATAGTTCGCATTTGCATCCCCTTTGATGGCGATCCGCAATTGCGGATTGACCATACGGGAATAAACAAGCCAATCTCTCAGTTGGTTGTTGGTGGAATCGACCGGTATCCCAGGCTGTTCGAATCCGGTTCGCTCTTCCGCTTCCAGGTCCAGGTAACCGGGCAGGCTTTGAATGGGTAATCCAAAGCTGGGCAATACGGAAAAACGGTTAACCTGTTCGGGGGTAAAAGTGATACCGTACTGCTGACCGATTTCCTTGATCAGTTGGGCCCGCTTGGGTTTATTATCCATATCATAGAAAACCCGTCCGTCTTTGGATATCAGCAGGGTCAACACGTTTCTTTCCGGCAACCTAAACTCCGAAGTCGAAGAAGGCATGTCTACCGTGATCGGATCCTGAGGAGCGAACTTGGTGGTAAGCATGAAGAAGGTTACCAGCAAGAAAGCCAGATCCACCATGGGAGTCATATCCAACGAGGGCGTGGTTCTATGAGGCTTTACTTTTGGCATAGTGTGATGAGTTTAGAAATTAAATTTCAGCATTTTTGTTGGCTTTCGCGGCAAACGACTGGGTAATGGTATAACCCACTTCGTCGATACCGAAAGTCAGACCGTCAATTTTGCTGGTAAAGTAGTTGTAGAAAATAATGGCCAGTGCTGAACCACCGATACCCAAAGCCGTGTTGATCAAGGCCTCAGAAATACCCGTTGCAAGAGCTACGGCATCCGGCGCACCAGCGTTGGCAAGAGCGGCGAATGCACGGATCATACCAATTACAGTACCCAGCAGACCTACCAGCGTAGCGATAGAAGCAATGGTAGCAATTACCACCAGGTTTTTCTCCAGCATCGGCATTTCCAGCTGCGTGGTTTCTTCAATGTCTTTCTGAATGGCTTGCAGTTTGCGCTCCTGATCCAGGTTGTAGTTGGTGTCTACTTCTTTGTATTTCAACAGACCCGCTTTTACTACGTTGGCAACGGAGCCTTTCTGACGATCGGCTTCGGCCAAAGCACCGTCAATGTCACCTCTGGCAATCAGAGACTTGATTTTGACCACGAATTTAGCAATGGATCCTTTACCCTGAGCTTTGGAAAGGGTGAAGAAACGCTCGATAGCAAAAGTGATTACCATAATCAGCAGACCCAACAATACAGGCACGACGTATCCTCCTTTGTGAATTACACCCAGATAATCACCTTGAACCGGGTTGTTTTCCGGATTACCGCCTTGGAAGTGGCTGGGATCACCAAAAACGAAAGCATAAATCAGAGAAGATACGACGAATGATAGGGGAATCACAATTGCTGCAAAAGTAGAACTCAGGCTTTCGGACAAAGAAGCATTTTTAGCGGTCACTTTTGCACTGGTTGCAGGTTTAGTTGGGCTTGTGTTTGCCATTGTTAATAAAAGATTAAGGTTAGTAGTTATACTGTTTTTATTTGGATTAGGTAAATAAATGGTGAAAGTGTAAAATTCTTCTGACTCTTATTTATGTTCAACAATAAACTGATTTGGTTACGCAACGAACTGAGTTTAAGCGTTAAAATGACACACTGAATAGTCCTTTAAAATATTACATAAAACAAATAATTCACTTAGTAGGCACGATCACTGTAAGGGGTATTTTACCTGGAGTAGGTTCTGGAGACGGGTCTGCTTCCACCGGTCAACAACTATCTTACTTTAACGTAAAAAACGGCCATAGTGTACGTAAAAAAAGGTATTTTGTTTAATAATTGCGAATTTTCATTTTAATATTTTAAAAAAATCGATTCGCCTGATTTTTCTTAACAGGACAATACCCTTCCATCCTACCAAAATTCAATTACAATTATCCTCAAATTTAGTCGAGAGAACAAATTTTCTTTAACTAATCTTACATTAGAAGAGCCGAATTAAACTAATTATGAGTTAAGTTCAAAATATTAGTATCAGTTAGTCCGGGAAAGTCAAACAATCTTTGGTTATTGATTATCAGATGAGGCGCGTGAACGCCTTTTTTCGTTCATGAACGTGATCACTACCGGGATTGCCGTGATGATTACCATCCCGATGATGATCCATTCCAGGTAATCTTTTACGACCGGAAATGTTCTCCCCAGATAGTAGCCGGCTAATACGATTGAAAAGACCCAGCAAAAACAGCCCAGAATATTTAGGAACATAAACCGCCTAAAGTCGATTTTGATCATACCGGCCAGAATGGGAACGAAAGTGCGTACAATGGGTAAAAAACGGCCCAGAATAAATGCCAGACTCCCGTGCCTTTCGTAAAAGGCCCGCGTAGAGTCGATGTATTGCTTTTTAAATAGCAAGGAATCCTTTTTTCGTAGTAGCATATTCCCCGCCCTGAGTCCAATGAGGTAGCCGGTCAGGTAACCCAGAATACCCGCTGCGCAAAGCGAAAACAGCAACATAGAGATAGTAGTATCCAGGTATTCGGTTCCGCATAATAAACCCGCAGTAAACAGCAGGGAGTCGCCGGGAAGAAAGAACCCAAAAAACAAACCCGTTTCGGCGAATACAATGAGAAGGAGCAAGGTTAACCCTCCGTTTTGGAGCAAAAACTCCGGATTGAGGGATTTTCCCAATAAATCAATGATATCGCCCATGAAGTATAGATTACTACTAAAATGAAAAAGTTTCCGGCTAAGATAAATGAATCTTAACCGGAAACTCAAAAATTAGATCTGGAAACTATGAATTGGCGGTAGCCGGCTTGGTCAGTAATTTATTTACTGAGAAGTCGAGCACAATGGGGGCAGCAATGAAAATGGACGAATATGTACCACAAACTACGCCTATCAGCAGAGCGAAAGAGAAACCTCGCAGCACTTCGCCACCGAATATGAACAGTATCAATACCACAATGAAAACCGTAAATGCGGTCATCAGGGTACGGCTCAAGGTATTGTTGATGGAGGTATTGAGGGTCTTTGCCAGGTCTTCACGCGTGCCGCTGCTGGCAAACTCCCGGATCCGGTCGAACACCACCACCGTATCGTTGATGGAATAACCAATCACGGTCAGAATGGCGGCAATGAACACCTGGTCGATTTCAAAGGATATCCCCAGCAATTTGGCGAAAGCGAAAGTAGAAATGACAAACAGCACATCGTGGAACAAGGCAATCACGGCACCCAGACCATACTGCCATTTGCGGAAACGCAACAGGATATACAGGAAAATCATGACCAGCGAATAGATCATCGCCTTGGCGGAGCTGTTCTTGATGTCATCGGCGATGGTAGCTCCTACTTTAGAAGAACTTTCGATGGAAGGATGCAGCGACTCAAACTTGGCTAAACCAGCCATCAGGCCTCCCCGAACTTTTTCATCGGCTTCCGCTGATTCATCATCATTCAGATAGCTGGTGGTGATCTTCAGCTGATTATCCGATTCGTAGGTCTTTACTTCCAGACTTTCGTTCTTGAACTGGCTTTGTACCGCATCCCGAACTTCGGTAGAAGTAACGGCTTTGTCAAAACGGACTACGTAGCTACGTCCACCCTGGAAATCTACTCCCAATGTCAATCCGCTGGTAAAGGTCAGAATCAGACCGAGGGCAATGATGGCTCCGGACAGAATGTAGGCCTTCTTACGATTTCCTACAAAGTCAAAGTTGATGTTCGTAAACAGGTTTTTAGTGAATGGTGTGGAGAAAGAAAGGGTTTTGTTCTCGCCTTTTCTGCACATCCATTCAATGATCAGGCGACTGATGAACACGGCCGTGAACAGCGAAGAAGCAATACCGATCATCAATACAGTAGCAAAACCTTGAACACCACCCGAACCGAAGGTAAACAGGATCAGACCCGTCAGGAAAGTGGTCAGGTTGGAGTCGATGATGGAACTGTACGCCCGTTCGTAACCCAGTTTGATGGCAGTCAACATTGATTTGCCATTGCGCAATTCTTCCCGAATCCGCTCAAAGATCAGTACGTTGGCATCGACCGACATACCAATGGTGAGCACGATACCGGCAATACCCGGCAAAGTGAGCGCAGCCTTCAGCGGAGCCAGAATACCAATGATAAAGAACACGTTGAACAACAGCGCCAGGTTGGCAACCAAGCCGCCGGTGCTGTAGTACATCACCATAAACAGTGCCACCAATGCCAGACCGGCCAGCATAGAGACCAAACCCTGGTTGATGGCTTCCTTTCCCAGGGAAGGACCTACTACGGCTTCTTCCACGATCCGTGTGGGTGCCGGCATTTTACCTGCTTTCAGCTTATTGGCCAAATCTTTGGCTTCATCGATGGTAAAGTTACCAGTGATGGAAGAGCTACCATTGGGAATTTCGTTCTGTACAATGGGGGCTGACTGTACGTAGTTATCCAGTACGATGGCAATTGGCTTCTTAATATTGGATGCAGTCAGTCGTTTCCATTTTTTGGCTCCGGTAGAGTTCATCTGCATGCTTACACCGGCTCCACCCTGCTCCAGCGAAAGCCGGGCATCGGTAATTACATCGCCAGCCAGTGCAGCGCGGTCATCACGGTCTTTCTTCACGGCATATAGGCCCAGTGCGCGATACTTTCCATCCGGTGACTCCTCGGCTTTTCCACTCCACAGAAAATGCATTCCACCAGGAATCAGCGTTTTTACCTGAGCATCCTGTAGAATTCGGTTAATTCTGGCCGTGTCGCTTACTTCATAGGCCAGGTTTCCGTAACGATCGGCTTTCAACAAGCTAAACAAGGGAGACATTTGGGTAGGCAGCGAATCTTTCTTTGCCGAATCGCCTTTGGCGGCCAGTTGCTGCTCCAGAGAAGATGTTGTGGTATCAGAGCTAGCATTTGCCCGGGCACTGTCTCCCTGCACCTTGAGGGCATCCAGACCAGCCGGCTTATTGGCGCTGGGCTTGTTGGCACCTTCTTTTTTCAGCCAGTAATCGTTGATGGCCTGCAGGGTAGTAAAAGTTTGCTGAGGTTCGTACACTTCGCAGAATTCCAGGCGGGCCACACCCGACAATAGGTTGCGAACCCGGTTGGGATCATCTACGCCCGGCAATTCGATCTGAATGCGGTTGGTACCGGCCAGTTTTTGAATGTTCGGCGCCGTTACCCCGAATTTATCAATCCGGTTTCTAAGAATTTCGAACGAGCGGTCAATGGCTCCATCAATTTCCTCCTGGATGATTTTCAGCACCTGGGCGTCTGAGGTTTCCCGGCTGATGCGATCGCGGTTGGCCGCATTAGAAAAAATGGAGGACAATTTTACGTTAGGTGCCGTCTCTTTGAAAGATTCGTAGAACAGATCCGCGAAGGGCAGCTGGCTGGATCTCTGTTTCTGAGTGGCTTTTTGCAGGGCGGTCTGGAAAGCGGGATCTTTGCTGTTGCCTGATAGCGCCCGGATAATTTCTACCGGAGATACTTCCAACGTAATGTGCATTCCACCCTGTAAGTCAAGACCCAGGTTGATTTCCTGCTCTTTTACTTCCTGGTAGTTAAAACCCAGATAGACCGGCACCTTGGCAAGTGAATCCAGGTAAGTCTGCTTCCTGTTTCTATCCAGCTTCCCGTCGGTCGAAGTGGCAAAAGCATTGGCATCAGCGTCAATTTTGCGGGCAACGAACGTGAAGGAAATGTAAAACAAGCAAAGCAACGAAATGATGATTGTGAAAAAAATCACAGCGGATTTGTTACGCATAACAAGGGGGTAATAAAGAAAATAATGTGAATGGTAATTAAGAATAAAGAAGATTGGGAACGACATCGTCTCCGTAACACAAACCTTTATCCCATCAGGAAGTGATTTCTGTCAAAAGAAAGGTCGCACAAACAACAAGCAAACAAAATTAGGGAGCGTTGATCCGTATGAACACGTAAAAAGGGTTCGTGGCTACGGTACCGGGAAATTGAAGAAATGATGAGTAATGCGGAGATAGAAAGGCAATAAAACGAAAGCCGTCAGGAAGCAGGTAAAAGCCCAGTGTAAACTTTTCCGGAGCGGAAGGGACTTGTACCTTGCTGGAGAAGTCCACGTGCAGGGCCTCCACCGTTTTTTCTACTTTTACCGTTTTGTCGGCAGCAGCGACGGCGGTTTGAGGCACACCGGCGTGGGTGAACAGCACCAATACGGAGAGAGCCAGGTGAACTCTCACCAAAGAAGCAAAGCCCAAACGGGCTGAATTCCATATTTTCAAGCAGTGCTTCATAAGCTGACTCCAAATATAAGGGCTTTTCCTGAAAAAATGTTCTTTTTGAAAGAAAATCCTGAAAACAAAATTTTCCTCCCGGCAGAATAAAGAAAAATCACCGCCAGACGGCTTTCTTTGGGTGAAATAAGCCCTACAGCGTCTCCGAATGCGATCTGCCGATCAGTTCAGCAACCGCTCGTGTATCTTTAGGTTTGGGCGGAGAAGATTAAACTTAAATTGACGGGTTATGCGTTTGTCAGGAAAGACAGGCCATCCGTTTCAGTCGTATGCATCAGCAGTCCAGCTTTACTTTCACGCGCTTACAATACCAGTCCGGCGATTGGGACACGGACGTACGCATGCCGTCCAACCTGCTCAATTCGCTGGTAGAGTATACCACCGTGCCCATCAATCCCCAGGAGAAGGTGATTCTGCTGAGCAGCAACGAAATCTATTCTGCTCCGTTCTGTTACCTCAGCGGACATAAGCTGGTACAGTTTTCCAGCCAGGAAAGAAGCCACTTCGAACGGTACGTCAATAACGGGGGCTTTGTATTTGTAGACGACTGCAACCACGACATCGATGGCCTCTTTGCCAAGTCATTTGAAGAAGAAATGTTGCGCACTTTCGGAAAAAATACCCTAAAGAAAATTCCCAATAACCATCCGCTTTATCGCTCTTTCTTTCACTTTGAAGATGGGCCACCGACTACCACCTTCGAACTAAACGGCTGGGGCGACGATCTAGTGCACGATTACCTGAAAGCCATTGAAGTAAACGGGAGAATCGGCGTCTTGTACAGCAACAAAGATTACGGCTGCGAATGGGACTATGACTTCCGGAACAAGCGTTGGCTGGCAGAAGACAATACCAAATTCGGGGTCAATATTATTATGTACGCCCTTACTTCGTGATGATAAAAAACCATCTGAACAGCAAGAGTGTATTCACTTTCAATTAACAAACAACCCACTGAACTGTTAAACACCCTAACACCGCATCCTTGGAAATCACCGAAACTACCGTTCAGGAACTACTCAAGCGAATTCCTTTATTAAAAAATGAGATCAGGAAGATAATCGTCGGGCAGGAGCACGTGCTGGACGAAGTGCTGATTACGCTGCTGGCGGGTGGCCACGGCTTACTGGAAGGCGTACCTGGCCTGGCCAAGACGTTGCTGGTGCGCACGCTTTCCCAGGCCATCGATCTCTCCTTCCGGCGCATCCAGTTCACCCCCGACCTCATGCCTACCGACATTCTGGGAACGGAAGTGCTGGAAGAAGACCACACTACCGGTCGGAGGTTCTTCCAGTTCAACGAAGGCCCCATTTTTGCCCACATTGTGCTGGCCGATGAGATCAACCGGACGCCACCCAAAACCCAGTCGGCGCTGCTGGAAGCGATGCAGGAATTTGAAGTGACTTACGCGGGCAAAACGTATCCGCTGCCAAGGCCATTTTTCATCCTGGCTACACAAAATCCCATCGAACAATCGGGCACGTACCCGCTGCCCGAAGCCCAGCTGGACCGCTTTCTGCTCTACATCAAAATCGGCTACCCCACCGCCCAGGAGGAACTGGATATTCTGACCAGCACCACCGGCTCCCGTTCGCAAGTAGTCAAACCCGCCATGAGCGGTGAAGAAATCATTCAACTCCAGCAACTGGTCCGGGAGGTGAGCATCAGTCCCGACCTGATTGAGTACGTGTCACGACTAGTGCGGGCGACGCGTCCGGCCACGACGGAGGTCAAATACGTGCAAGACTTCGTACGCTGGGGAGCCGGTCCACGGGCAGGACAAGCCTTGGTGCTCACTTCCAAAGCCCGGGCGCTCATGCAGGGTCGCTTTTCAGTGATTCCGGAAGACGTGAACACCATGGCGCATCCGGTACTGAGGCACCGCATCCTGCTCAATTTCAATGCAGAAGCCGAACAGGTGTATCCCGATGACGTGGTAATGGAATTGAAAAAAGCCATTCGTTTGCCGGAAGGAAAACTGAAATAACCATTGACCGTGAAAAACCGATTGCTCCAACCCAAAACCCTGGCGGCCATTAAAAGCCTCCCGCTGCTGGCCAAAACAGTAGTAGATGGGTTTATGACGGGCTACAACCAGAGTTTGCGGCGGGGAACGGGGATGGAATTCAGCCAATACAAAAGCTACCAGCCCGGCGATGACCTGCGGCAAATGGATTGGAAAATGTTTGCCCGGTCGGATCGTTATTATATCAAGGAAGCCGAAGTAGATACCAGCATCTCCGTACGATTTGTAATCGACGCCAGTGCTTCTATGGCACATCGGGAAGGCAACACCGCCCCAGAAGCAATAAGTAAACTGGATTATGCCCGCTTTCTGGTGGCCGCGCTGGCCTACCTGGCCTATACCCAGGGTGATGCCATTGGGTTGTTTGTATTGCAAGACAAAAGGCTGGTCAATCTGACTCCCCGGCACGATACCATGCACCTGCAGCGATTCTGGCATCAGTTGGAAAACCTGAAGCCCAACGGCCGGTTCCCGGAAAACAGCGACGTACAAACGTTATTTTCGGGAAAGCAACGGCGGGAGTTGACCGTATTTCTGAGCGATCTGTACGAACAAGCGGATGAAATCAGTGCTTTGGTCTATCAGTTGGGTGCCCGCAGAAACGAAGTGCTTTGCTTTCACCTGATGGGCCGCAACGAAATCGACTTCAATTACCAGGGCACCCTGACTTTCGAAGACCTGGAAACCGGACAAATCATTCAGGTAGACGCCAACCAGTACCGGGACCCATACCGGCAACGCGCGGAGGAATACCTGCAGGCGATTAAGGAGGAAATGCAGAAGAAGCAGATTGCCTATCAGTTATTTACCCTGGATCAACCGCTGGACGAAGCACTGCGCCGTTTTCTGCTCACCCGCATGCGGCAGTAAGCAGTGAACAGTAAACAGTTATCAATAAACAGTCATGTCCCGGACACTTCGTTTGCTAGGACAGCCCCGTGCGCTCAGCGACCTAAACGGCAGTAAAAAGTTGTTAGAGAACAATCATCTTCTTTAAAGAAAAACATTAGCACATTAATCAACTCCCTTGATACAACTTTTTAATCCATTCTGGCTGATTGCACTGGCGGGCTTACTGGTCCCCATTGCCATCCATTTCTGGAACCGGAAGCCGGGCAGGACCCTGAAGGTAGGGAGTATCCGTTGGTTGCAGGAGGCGGCCAGTCAGCGGATGAGTAGTATCCGGCTACACGACCTCTGGCTGTTGCTGCTACGAATGACTGTGCTTTCTCTGCTGGTATTGCTGCTCACTCAGCCCAGGTGGTTACAAGCGGAGGAAGCTGCCCGCCTCAAATGGGTACTGGTGAGTCCCGATGTATGGCAAACGGAAAGCCGTTCGCAGTTCAGAGGTTGGGTGGATTCCCTGCGTAAGCAATCGTTCGTATTGAAAAGCTTCAGTCGGGATTTTCCGGTTATCTCAGAGAAAGAATGGACAGAACCCGCTCGTAGCCCTTCAACCCAACCTGATTCGTACTGGTCGTTGCTGGAAAGACTGAACCAAACGCAGCCCGCTCCCTCCGAAGTTTACTTAATTACGGGAAATCAGGAACGCTATTTTTCGGGTGAACGACCGGAAGTGACCTTTCCGGTTACCTGGATTACCGTACCCAGTACGGAACGCAGCCAGTGGTTGCACGAAGCCTTCCGTACCCAAAGCGACAGCCTGGAAATCCGCTGGGCGGAAAGTCAGGCTACCGGCACCCGCTACCGTTCCCTGCGAATCGGGTTTCCAGGACAGAATACCATCATTAATCGGGCTGGCTTTCCGGAAATGCACTTTACCAGAAATGAAACGGGAGCGCATCTGGAAGCGAAGGGGAAATACGCATCGCAGGTGAGGGTGCAGGAAGCAGCGCAAAGATTGATCATCTACGCCTCTGCCAATCGCCGCGAAGACCTGCGCTATCTGAAAGCGGCTTTGCAAACCTGGCTGGAATACTGCCAACGGAAATACGAACTCATAATTACCGAAAGCCGACCAGAAAAGCCGCTTCAGGCCGATTGGCTGTTCTGGCTTTCAGAGGAAGAATTATTCGAAGCTGTATTACAGGAAATGAGCCAGGGCCTGAACATATTCAGGGATGGCCCAACCAACGGAAAAGTCTATGTCGAACCCGCGCAAATGCTGATTCCCGGCACGGTAACGCCCATCAACGTGTATCGGCAGGATACTACGGTGCAAGCAGGTGTGCCAATCTGGAAAAGCAACTTTGGGACAACTGTGCTCTCTTTTCAGCCGACTGGAAAGGGTGGTTTGTACCAATTCTCCGGGCGTTTTCATCCCAACTGGAACGGCCTTCCCCAAAGCCCTGCTTTTCCGCAGGTAATGGGCACGTTGTTAAACCCGAACCCATTACGTCAGACCGACCAGCGCGATGTCCGGATAATCGATGAAAAACAGATTCAACCGCTTCGTATTGCTCCGACTGAGCAGCCCTCACAGTCGCCACCTGGGTCAACTGATTTAAGAAAGGTAATTGGTTGGGTGGCCTTGCTTCTGTTTGCACTGGAACGATACTTTGCACAAAAAAGGCGCAAAAGCGTAAATTACGTCAGCAAACGGACGGAAGCTGCCTAAGTCTTCAACACCTATGAAAAATTCATTGCCCTATCAATCCCTTTTTATGCTGTCTGGCCATCACAAACTTCATTTTGCCGGCATTCCTGCTGCTTCCTTCTTCCGGATCGGTACCATCTGTCTTCTTTCCTTCCTGCTGTTTTCATCCGCCTACGCCCAGACGGATAGAGCCGAAGAATTATTAAAAATCGGTAACAGTCGCATGGAAACGGAGGATTACGCCGGTGCGATTCAGGCGTTTAACCGAGCACTTGAAATCAACCCCAATTATATGGATGTCTACGCCTTGCGTGGCGTTGCCAAATTCCGGCTTACCAACTTTCAGGGGGCGCTGTCCGACTTCAGCCGGGCTATTTCGCTAGACTCTACCTACGCCAAGGGCTACCTGAACCGGGGCATTACCCGCAGCCAACTGGAAGATTACAAAGGGGCCGTTGCCGATCTGACCAAGGCCATTCGCATGCTTCCGCAGAGCGCCATTGCCTACGGAAGCCGGGGCATTGCCAAAACTCTGCTCAAAGACGATAAAGGAGCCATCGCTGACTTTGAAAGAGCTGTGGAGCTGGATCCGAAATACACCGAAGCCTATCGCCGCATGGGCATTGCCAAGGGCCGGCTGGGCGATTTTGCGGGTGCCATCAGAGACCACACGAAAGCCATTTCCCTGGATCCGAAAGACGCGGAATCCTTGTTTTTCCGGGCGCTGGCCAAAAGCAACCTGGGCGACTTTAAAGGAGCCGTTGCCGATTATACTTCCCTCCTCAAATTGGACCCGTACAACAGCGATGCCTTTCTGAACCGGGGCATTGCCAAAGCCAACCTGCGCGATTTTAGCGGAGCCGTTGAAGACTACGACCAGGCCCTGATCCTCAATCCCTACAACGGTGACATCTTTTACAACCGGGCCGCTGCCAAAAGCAACCTGGGAAATTTCAAAGGGGCCGCTCAGGACTACTCTTTCGCGCTCAGTTTCAACCCCAGTGATGACCAGGCTTACTTTTACCGGGGCATTGCCTACGCCCAGCAGGACAACCACAAATCTGCCATCCGTGATTTTTCGCGGGCACTGGAACTGAATCCAAAAAACACGGAAGCCTATGCCTACCGGGCAGACTCCCGCTTTGCGAATAATGACTACGCCGGAGCAGTGGAAGATTATACCAAAATGCTGGAGCTGAATAACCAGGACCTGCACGCCTATGATCGCCGGGCTTCGGCCTACTTCCGGATGAATGATTTTGAAAAGGCAGTGCAGGACTATAATAAGCTACTGGAAATGAATGCAAACGACGCAGCGCTGTATTACAACCGGGCTTCTGCCAAAGCCAATCTGAAAGACTACACCGGAGCCATCGCGGATTACGACAAAGTACTGGAAATTGATCCGCAAAGCGCTTCTGCCTACTATGACCGTGGACAAGCCCATTTCGACTCCGGCAATACCGCCCAAGCCTGTCAGGATGTACAGCGGGCGAAGGATATGGGCGAAGAAAGAGCCTCCCGATTCCTGAAAAAGAACTGCCGGTGAATCAGTGAACAGTAAACGGTTATCAGTAAACAGTGAATAAAGATGAATAGTAGAGACGCGATGAATCGCGTCTTTAATTAGTTGTTTCAAGAAACGTTTACAAAGGTCACTGAGCGGAGCCGAAGTGCCCTTTGTAAACGTTTCTTCTACGGACGGGGCTGTTCAAACAGTAAGGACTTCAACTTCGTCTTTTACAATCTACCTACAGAAACCAGGGCTGAGAAGATCTCTTTAGCGTACTAACTTAACGTGAGTAATGGATTTCAAACAGCAAACTTTTGCCCTTCGTAGCGTTTGTCACTTTTTGCTTGCCCAAAAAGTAACCAAAAAAGGCACTTTGCCCAATGCTGCCTCGCGCAAAACCAACGCGCCCCTCGCTGGGCAAAGAGGCCAGCCCGCCTTCTTTCCTCTCTGTAATTTGTGTCTGACTTTAACGCATTTATAATCAAATATTTACTCTAAAGTTAATCTATAGTTCACGTTAACTTATAAGCCTATCAATCCATCAATGAATTATACCCAGGCCATCGCGTTTCTGCAACAGGTTCGCCGCAGCTATATCACCCGGAAGCTGCTTTCTTACGGGCTGCAATCGCTGGGCATCGGACTGCTGGCGGGTGCCATTGCCGGAAGGTGGCTGGGCCCGGACGGACTCACCTGGCTGATCGGAATACTGGCGACACTGCTGGCTTTTGCTATCTTTTTGTTGAAAAAGCAACTGTGGCAAACATCCCTCCCCGAAATAGCCCTGCACCTGGACCGGACCCGACCGGAACTAGAACAAAGTTGCATTTTACTTTTTAAATCGGATGCGGAGCTAAATCTATTAGAGCGGCTACAACGGCAGCGCATGCAAAAGGCTCTTTCACGCGTGGCCAACCAATCCAATCCTTTTGTTTTTGTTTCCTTCCGCAGAGCCTGGCTGGTGCCCCTTCTTTGTACTGCCGCAGCCCTGGCCGTCAGTTTTATACCCAGCGCGCAATCTGAAAGCCATCGGGTCGGATTGAATACGCCTCAGTCCATTACTTCTCTTGCCAGGACATTGCCCCAAATCAAGGAAATCCGCATTGAAGTGGTTCCACCCGCTTATACGCATAAACCGGCTTACTTCTCTCCCAGCCCTCAACTGAGGGTAGAAGAAGGAGCGCAAGCGAAGTGGATCATCACGACTACCCAGCCCACTGATTCGCTCAAATGGGTGCTCAACGATCAGGTACGCTTGTTAAAACCGGAAAGAAATTCACCCAACGTGTTCATTTGGCAGCAAACCTTTTCCCAGGCCGGTTTTTATTATCTGGAAATAGCCGGGAAAAAGTCTGATTACTACGCCATAGAAATTATTCCCGACAAAGCCCCGGCAATAGCGGTAAGCAGCCCGGAATCGTATACGGACGTCGCTTTCGGCGATCAGCTGCACGTCACCCTGAAAGCCGCCATCACCGACGATTACGGCGTTCGGAGCGCCAACCTGGTTGCCACAGTAGCCAAAGGATCGGGAGAGGCCGTCAAATTCAGGGAGGAAAAAATTCCGCTGAACGTACATTTTCAGGGTCAGAAGACTGATTACGCTATTGAACAGCGATTGGACCTGCGGAAGCTGGGGATGGAATGGGGTGATGAACTCTACTTCTATCTGCAGGCCTGGGACAACCACCGCGGCTATACCCGTTCGGAAACGTATTTTGTTCAGATGGAAGATACTTCTCAGGTAGAAGCCAGTTTCGACATGACGATGGGCATCAATCCCATGCCTGAATACTTCCGCAGCCAACGGCAAATCATCATTGACACCGAAAAATTATTGCAGGAAAAAGCCGGCATACCAGGGGCAGACTTTCAATCCCGTTCCAACAACCTGGGCATCGACCAGCGGGTACTGCGATTGCGATACGGCAAATTTCTGGGCGAAGAAGCCGAATCCGGCCGGGGCGACATTGCCGGAAAAGAGGAACTGGAAGAAGGCCACGACGAATTTGACGGACACGACCACGGTCACCACGCTACTGAACCCACTACCACCTTTGGTACCAACACCGAAGCCTTGCTGGAGCCCTACAGCCACCGCCACGATTCGGAAGAAGGCGCTACTTTTCTCGAACCCGCCGTGAAGGCGAAACTGAAAGCCTGCCTGGCGCAGATGTGGGAAGCGGAACTGCGCCTGCGAACGCACCAACCCCAAGCGGCCCTCCCTTTTGAGTACAAAGCGCTGAAATTACTAAAAGACGTACAGCAAAGTTCCCGTGCCTACGTACAGAAAACCGGCTTTGATCCGCCGCCCATCAAGATCCGGGAAAAGCGGCTTACTGGTGACCTGTCGAAAGTGCAGCAAGTGAAAAACCAGCGGCGTCTGGAAAAAGAAACGACTTTCCCGGCCATCCGGCAGGCCCTGGGCTGGCTCACGTCGAAAGCGCGCTCCGGCCTTTATCAAAAAACCGATGCCGATATGCTGGAGAAAGCTGGCCAGGAATTGGCTCAGGAAGCACTCCGCAACCCTGGCCTGTATCTGACAGCACTCCAGGATCTGCGTAAACTGACCGGGCAGGTGAATAACCGGGAGCCGCTTTGCCAGGAATGCCTGTCGACAGTGGAAAAAGCGTTCTGGCAACTATTGCCCGAAGCCAAACCGAATCCCGTACCCGATAAGGTGGCTAAAAACCCCTTATCCGATGCGTATTTTAAGAAGGTCAGTGAGAATTGAGGAGCCAGGAGAGAATTCAATGATAGCACTAACAAATACACCGCTTAGGTCTTTTTCGCTCTGGTGCATAATATACGCTCATTTCCTGTGCTCAACTATCTAATCAACCCATTAGCACATTAGCATATCAACCATGACTTATCTTCTGCTTGTGCTATCTTTTGTTCTGACTGGCTGGCTCGTCTGGTCGGCCTGGCGTCGGGCGGATCGCAGCAGGAGATATGCCAGAATAGCAGCCAGCACCATAGCCGTGGTCTCTCTGCTGCTGACCATTTTTCCTCCTTTCCTGTCTACGCCTACCCAACCGGCAGCAGCCATTTTGTTGACGGAGGGCTACGCAGAAGATACGCTCAACCGCTTATTGCGAAAGGAAGGTGAACAACCACTGCTTTTTAGTTATCAACTGCAAAAAGAAGGCGTAACGGAAATCAAAAATCTGGAAAGCTGGCGGCAGCAATACCCGCAGGTAAAGAACGTGCAGGTACTGGGTCACGGCCTTCCGGAATACGCTTTGCCGTTTCTCGATTCGGTACGCGTCGAACCACACCTGAGTCCACTACCGGAAGGGATTGTCGATCTGTACTGGCCCCGTCTGCTGAATCTGGGGGAGCCGCTTCGGGTAGGCGGGCGTTATCACTCTTCCGGAAAAACACCCACCCGGCTGTTTTTATCACTGGCCGGCCATTCGCAGGATTCCTTGCTTATATCCCGTTTGGTGCCGCAGGACACAACTTTTTTACTGGGACACACCCCAAAGGAAACCGGCCGCTGGACGTATCGGGTAAGAATAGAACGGGGCCAGGAGGTAAAAGAAGAATTGCTTCCAGTAGAAGTACAAACGGCTGCTCCATTAAAAATTCTGATCCTGGCCTCTTTTCCCACTTTTGAAATCAAATTCTTAAAAAATACCCTAAGTGGTTTACACCATAGCGTAGCTTTTCGAGCCGCCATCAGCAAAGGCAAATACCAGACCGAATGGCTGAACATGCCGGAAGTAGGTTTGGGTCGGATCAGCCCGGATTTGTTGGGCCAGTTTGACCTGCTGCTGGCCGATACCCAGTCACTGGAGTCCCTGGCGACCGTGGAAATGCAGGCTTTGCGGCAAGCCGTGGAGACAGAGGGTATGGGCTTGCTGGCCTGGCCGCTTTCTTTGCCTTTAAACCAAAAGCTTGGACTGCTCAATGGGTTTACTGCCCGAAAGGTCGACGACAAGGAAACCCGTCCGGTACACGTGGCCATACCCAACACCAAACTGGCTTCCACGCCCGTATCGGCATTAACTTATTCGTTGACTCTTTCTGAAAGCATCAGCGCATTGGTTACAGCCGACGAAGGCTCCCGCGTGATTGCTTTCCGAAACCAAGGTCGTGGACAGGTAGCGCTGAGCCTGCTTACCGATACCTACCGCTGGTCTTTGGAGGGGAAACACACCGATTACGAAACTTTCTGGGCTTCGGTAATCAAAAAAATGGTGAAACGACCGCTGCTGGAACAGGACTGGAATGTACCGCTTATTCCCATCGTACATCAGCCGCTGGACTTAAAACTAGCTGATTTTGCGGCCAACCCAATGTCTATTGCCCAGGCAAGCGTACATTCTGCTGACTCTGCCCAAACCACTTCGATCTATTTCGGGCAGCACCCGCTCCTGCCCTGGCAGTTCCAGGCCACCTACTGGCCGGATTCCACCGGCTGGTATTCGCTAAGGAATGGACAGGCCCTTCCATTCTGGTTTTATGTGTTTTCTCCTCAGGATTGGGGTACCTTACAACAGGTCAACCGACAGGAAGCAACCCGAAAATGGACCAGCCGTCAGTCGGGTACTTCAATGCGATTACAGGCTACGATGGTGAAGGAAGAAATGCCCGCCATCTGGTTTTTTCTCCTGTTCCTATTTAGCAGCGCGTATCTCTGGCTGGAAGAAAAATTGTAACCATCCCGGCGCTCCGGTAGTTAATCTGGTAATCACCTTTTGTGCAACCAGGTATGTTCTCTGTCCGCTTCCTACTTACGACGACATTACTGATTCACCTCAAATTATCAGCCCTGCACCCGCTGGTGGCGCAGGATGTCGCAGCGCCCGACTCCCTGCGCCCGGCTCTGGTTCTGGGATTAAGAGGTCATTACGGATTCATTATTCCGCATTCGGCCAGCATACGAAGTATTTCTTATTCCAAACCCTGGACTGTAGAGGCTGACCTGGCCTGGCACCTGAATGGTGCGCGTGCCTGGCAGCAGTGCAACTGCTATCCGCGGCTGGGTATTTCCGTGATGTACGTCAATTTCGATAATCCGGCGGTATTGGGCAGCGGACTCACGGCTCTGGCCTACGCAGAACCTTTTCTCTCCGTTCATCATCGGTTCAACCTCTCTTTCCGGCTGGGTGCCGGATTGGCCTACCTCAATCAGGTGTATGACCCGGTGAGTAATCCGGAGAATCTCTTTTACAGTACTCCCTTCAGTTTTATTCTGGGGGCCAGCCTTTCGGCAAACGTAGCGCTGAACCAGCGGCTCAACCTGCGGCTTTCCGGGAATTACAACCACATTTCCAACGGAGGCACCAAACTGCCCAACAAAGGCATCAACTTTCCGACCCTGAGCCTGGGCCTGGATTATGCCATTCGTCCAACCCCCTTTCCTTCCCGGACCAAAACCCGCTGGCAGAACGACCGAACCCATTTCGCTCAGTATTCAATCGCCGTGCTGGCCACGGCCAAGACCATCAACGAAACGGAGCCTAAACGGTATCCAACCTACGGCCTGACTGCTTCGGCCAGCCGACGGATCGGACGACTCAGCGCCCTGCTGTTGGGAGCGGAATGGGTGGCCGACCGTACGTTGCGGGAAGAACTACGTCGCCAGGGGCTGGACCGGGATTATCACCGGATTGGTGTGCTCTTCGGTCACGACCTGCTGGTGGGCCGCTTTGGTTTTTCGCAACAGCTGGGCGTATACGTGTACGCTCCGCATCCGGCCATGGACCCGGTATACCAGCGTTACGGATTGAGCTACCGCTTTACCGATCATTTATTTCTGGGAATCAATCTGAAAGCCCATCGGCAGGTAGCTGATCTGATGGATGTCCGGGTTGGCTATGTTTTTTGATGATGTGCAATGAAAAGATGTGCTAATGTGCTAATGTGCTAATGTGCTAATGTGCTAATTAAAAGACTTCATCTTTCTTATGTTTCTTGCAGTAGACTGTAAATGATGGAATCTTTGGATGAGATAACTAACAGAACGCTGCTGTCATTGATGAAATGACAGTCTATTCCACTTCATCCGGCTTGCTTGATTGAGCAACCATATGCATCTTGACAACCAATTCATATTGCTCACTCAACTGTGAATTACTCCCTGATTTTCTATTGCTACTTATGAAATCAACACATTAGCACATCACCCCATTAGCATATTAACCAATATGAAACTTTGTTTTGCCACCAACAACGAACACAAACTTTACGAAATCAGCCTGCTGATGCCGCCTTCCATCGAATTGGTGAGTCTGGCTCAGATTGGCTGTCACGAAGAACTCCCCGAAACCCAGCACACGATTGAGGGCAACTCCCGACAGAAAGCCCAGTACCTGTGGGAGCACTACCAGATCAACTGCTTTGCCGATGATACCGGATTGGAAGTCAGGGCGCTCAACGGTGAACCGGGCGTGCTTTCGGCCCGGTACGCGGGACCCCAGCGGAGCAACGAAGCAAACATTGAATTGCTGCTCAAAAATCTGGAGCCGCACAATGACCGGCACGCGCATTTCAAGACGGTGATTACGTTGGTTACCAGCGGCGAAACACGGCAGTTTACCGGTACGGTAGACGGCAAAATTCTCAAAGAAAGAAGGGGAACCGGCGGATTTGGATACGATTCGGTATTCCTTCCCAGCGGTTACGACCGTACCTTTGCCGAAATGCCCACCGAAGAAAAAGGGCGCATCAGTCACCGGGGAAGGGCGTTGGAAAAGCTGCTGGAATTTCTGAAAGCAAATGCCTGAGTCGTGCGACGCGGAAGTATGGGTATTTTGATAAATTTGTGCCCGTTATGACGCAACCTTATATCGTGGGTATCACCGGAGGCAGTGCTTCGGGCAAAACGTTTTTCCTCCACAGCCTGCTGAGCCGATTTACGGATACGGAGATCTGTCTCATTTCCCAGGACAATTACTACCGGCCCCTGCACGAACAGATAAAAGACGCCAACGGAGTGGTTAATTTCGACCTGCCCGAATCCATCAACTTCAGGCTTTATGCCCAGCACATTGCCGACTTACGGGCTTCCCGGACTGTGATGATGCAGGAGTATACCTTCAATAACCCGCTGCTCCAGCCGCGGATGCTTACCTTTCAGCCTTCTCCCATTGTGGTGGTGGAAGGTATTTTCGTCTTTCACTTTCCCGAAATTGCCGATTTGCTGGATCTGAAGGTCTTTATCGACGCCAAGGAACACATCAAATTGAAACGCCGCATTGTACGTGATCAGGAAGAGCGTAACCTGACGTTGGAACACGTGCTATACCAGTATGAAATGCACGTAGTGCCCACTTACGAAAAGTACATCAAGCCGCACAAGGAAGACGCCGACATTATCATCACCAACAATGCTCATTTCACCAAAGGGCTGGACGTACTGACGGCATTCCTGAAAAACAAAGTAGCCCAGGCGAAAGAAGTATAAAAGTAGAATGGAAACCGGAGGAAGGGAGGCCGGTGAAAAGTTCAAGATTTGGAGTCGTTTGAACTTTATGATTTTTACCAGCATCTCCATTCAATCCGTTATTCCGGCTTTCCCTTTTCCGGCCTCCCTCATCCCTTTCACAAACGCAATATTGCGTTTTAAACCTTCCAATTTGGTACGTTTGACGGCTGATTTCTGGAACACGACGCGGAAGACGTCTTCGGTGATTTCCTCCCAGTCGGCAGCCTTCATCTCCTTCAGATGGGCGTTGGGCATGAACTGTGGTTCCTGGTGCGGTTGGGAGAAACGGTTCCAGGGACAAACATCCTGACAAATGTCACAACCAAAAATCCAGTTGCCGAATTTGCCTTTCACTTCCTCCGGAATGGCTTCTTTCAGTTCGATCGTAAAGTAGGAGATGCATTTGCTGCCATCGACTACGTAGGGCTCCGTAATGGCGTCGGTCGGACAGGCGTCGATGCAGCGGGTACAGGTACCGCAGAAGTCCTTTACCGGACCATCGTACTCCAGGTCCAGATCCAGAATCAGCTCCGCAATAAAAAAAAAGCTTCCCGACTGCTTGTTGATGAGGTTGCTGTGTTTTCCCACCCAGCCCAGTCCGCCCTTCTTTGCCCAGACTTTGTCCATCACCGGTGCCGAATCCACAAAAGCGCGGCCATTTACTTCGCCTATTTCTTCCCAAATGGCTTCTATAAAAGCTTTCAGCTTCTCCTTGATCACGAAGTGATAATCGGTGCCGTAGGCGTACTTGGAAATCTGGTAACCGTTTTCTTCCGTTGGGATTTCCTGCGCCGGATAGTAATTGTACAACAATGACACGATGGAGCGGGCACCCTCTACCAGTAGGCGGGGGTCCAGGCGTTTATCGAAGTGATTGGCCATGTAAGCCATTTGCCCGTGCTTCCCTTCCCGAAGCCATTTCTCCAACCGGGGCGCTTCTTCGTGCAGAAATTCCGCCCGGGAGATACCACAAAAGTCAAAGCCCAGTGCGGCGGCTTTGGTTTTGATAAAATGTGTATATCGGGATGGAGCAGAAAAAAGCATGGCAATCAGTTCCGAATAAGGGGTAAGCTGGAGAGAGAACCCTTCTTACGGCCAGGAAGTTTCGCAAGGGCAAACCCATTAAGCTTGTAACGCGTACCTGGCTATTTTCTGATACAGTTCTGTGGGGTGGAAAGGCTTGGACACGTAATCATTCATTCCGGCTTCAAACGCCCTGTCCTTGATGTCAGACATAGCATCGGCGGTAAGGGCAAAAATGGGGATTTGCCGACAACGCTCACAGTCCAATTGCCGGATGGCGGCGGCAGCTTCGTACCCATCCATCACGGGCATGTGCAAATCCATCAGTACGACATCGTACCAATGCCTTTGTACCATATCCAGCGCCTCTTGTCCGTTTTCTGCCGTATGCGTCTCCGCGTCCAGTCGTTTCAGGAATGAGCTGGCAATAAAACGATTCACTTCATTGTCATCTACCAGCAAGACTTTTATCCCATTTAACTTCCGCGTTTCTGCCTTTTTCTTTTTCTGATTTCCCCAAAGCACGCTCTCCTTATCAATGTGTAGCCGCAGGTCAAAACGAAAGCAGGTTCCCTTGCCCAATTCACTTTCTACATAGATTTCGCTATCCATCAGGCACAGCAGTTTTTTGGTAATGGACAAACCCAGCCCGGTCCCCCCGTAGGTACGGGTTGTGTCCGCACTGGCCTGCGTGAAGCTTTCAAAAATGTCCGTTATCCGGTCGGCAGGTATACCGATGCCGGTGTCACGGATAAGAAACCGTACGGAAATTTGGTCGAACTGCTCATCTACCAGTTGCACATCAACGTGAACGGAGCCCTGGTGCGTAAATTTGACGGCATTACCCACCAGGTTATTCAATACCTGTCCAATCCGCACCGGATCGCCCATGACCAGTTGGGGCAGGCGTTCGTCAATATCCGTTTGCAGAACGATTCCTTTATCTGTTGCCTTTATTTCGTGAGCGTGTCTGATACTCTTGACCAGATTGCCCAGGTCAAAAGCCACCTTTTCAATTTCAATTTTTCCTGCCTCAATTTTGCTGTAATCCAGAATGTCGTTAATAAGTGCCAGCAGGTTTTCAGAAGAAAACTTTAAAATATTCAGATACTGAGCCTGCTCCGGACTGTGTATCCCCTCCAGCAATAAATGACTGATGCCAATAACGGCGTTCATGGGCGTACGAATTTCGTGGCTCATCGTCGACAAAAATTCCGCTTTGGCTTTCGTGGCCGATTCCGCTTTTTCCTTTTCAATAACCAATTCCCTGTTCTTGGCTTCTAGTACTTCGTTTTGCTGGTTTATGGACTCTTTTTGCGATTCAATTTCTCTTTTCTGCTGACTAAGCAACCGATTGGCCTGTTTCGTCTCGCGAATGCTGCGTAGCATGAGAAAAACCAGGGCCAGCACAAACACGAAACAAGCCAGCATGAAATAAATCCACATCTGCTTTCTTTCTGCCTCCTTGGCTTTGAGTTGGCTGTCTTTCTGTAGAAGGGTAATTTCGGCCTGCTTTTTATCCAGTTCGTAGCCGGCCTCCAATTGCGCACTTTTTCGGGCGCTTTCCTCATTAAGCAGCAAATCCTTGGTGGTCACAAATAAATTTTGGTAATAATAGGCCTTAGGGTAATTATTTATCGCGGCGTATACTTTGGATAAGCCCTGGTAAGAAATTTTCATTTCCTCATGAAACCCGAATTTGCGTGCAGAATCCAGGGCCTGGTGATAATACGCCAACGCTTCTGGGTGCCGGTTCATTTGGTGGTAAACTTCTCCCAGACACTCCAGCGAATAAATCATAAAAGCCTTGTCATTTACCCGCTGGAATATATCCAGGCTTTTACGGGAGTATTCAATGGCTTCCGGATATTTGCCCTGCTTGCCATATACTTCGCCGATGATGGAAAAGCAAAACCCCAGCATGAACTCTTCCTCAAGTGTTTTGCTGATCTCCACGCCTTTAAAAAGGTACTTCAAAGCATCTTCGTATTTCCCGTATTCCTTGTAAGTATCTCCGATGTTGCCGTAGATTTTAGCCACATTTGTCCAATCTCCCACTTCTTCATACAACTTCAAAGCCCGGAGAAAATATTTGAGTTCTACCCGATAGTCTTTGCTGTACGACACCACGCCCAGCAAATTCAGACAATCGGCTACTCCCTTTTTATTTCCGAACGATTCATACAACTTCAGCGCTTTGAAAGCATAATCGATGGCTTTGATGTAATCCCCTTTTACTTTCTGGTAATAGCCCATATTGAAAAGTGCAGTAGCTTCTCCTTCCGCAAATCCAATCCTGCGCGATAACGATAAGGCTTTTGTGGTATATTGAAACGCCTGAACGGGATCAGTATTAAAAAGATCGTAAGCCAGCTGGTTATTCAACTTTACCCGGGTGGTATCTTGCCTGACCATATTCAGCTGCTTTCTCAGACTATCTATTTTGGAAGGTTGAGCACTTACCGAAAAGCCAGCAAGAAGAATGAGTATCAGTATAAATAGAAAGAAATGCTTCATGTATTCTTTTTCAGTGAGTTAACAGCTTCCCTTAATCCGACTTGCCTCACATATGTAAGTTTATTGTGATTTTACCAAACTAAAAACACAATAGGGAATAACCAGAACAAAAATAAATAAAAATGTAACCATTTGAATATTTTTTTGTAAAAATTATATAGCAGTATTTATAGGAGCTTTTATTTAGTGGCTATTAATAAAAAAGGCCCACCTGAATAGGTGGGCCTTTCCTAAGTAACATCCATTGGGATCAGGAGAATAAATCCCCATCTTTCAACCGGGGCACAATACCTAAGTGTTTATAAGACAGCTCCGTTGCCTCCCTTCCGCGGGAAGTACGCTTGATGTAGCCCTCCTGAATCAGGAAAGGTTCATACACTTCCTCAATGGTTTCGGCTTCTTCTCCGCATGCCGTGGCAATGGTAGAAAGTCCTACCGGCCCCCCCTTGAATTTCTCAATAATGGTGCTCAATATGCGGTTATCCATTTCATCCAGTCCATTCTGGTCTACCTCCAGCGCATTCAGCGCCATCTGGGCAATGGCTACGGTAATTTTTCCATTGCCTTTTACCTGGGCGAAATCGCGGGTACGGCGGAGCAGGTTATTGCCAATCCGGGGCGTACCACGACTCCGGCGGGCAATTTCATAGGCGGCATCTTCGTCGATGGGCGTACCCAGAATGCCCGAAGAGCGCTTCAGTATGGAAGACAGCAGGTGCGCATCGTAATATTCCAGACGGGCATTGATGCCAAAGCGGGCACGCAGCGGCGAAGTCAGCAGACCCGCCCGGGTAGTGGCACCAATGAGCGTAAAGGGATTGAGCGTAATCTGTACACTGCGGGCATTGGGGCCCGAATCGAGCATAATGTCGATCTTATAGTCTTCCATGGCCGAATACAGGTATTCTTCCACAATGGGATTGAGCCGGTGAATTTCGTCAATGAACAGCACATCGTGCGGCTCCAGTTTGGTCAGCAACCCGGCCAGGTCGCTGGGTTTGTCAAGCACGGGTCCGGAAGTGGTTTTGATGTCGGCATTCAGCTCATTCGAGATGATGTGCGACAGGGTCGTTTTGCCCAGACCGGGAGGGCCGTGCAGCAACACGTGATCGAGGGCTTCCTGGCGTTGCTTGGCTGCCATCACAAACACTTTGAGGTTGTCAAGTATCTTGTCCTGCCCTTCGAAATCATCGAAACTGAGTGGCCTCAGCGCCCGTTCGATCTCCTTGTCGGCGGGGCTCAGCGACTCCGCTCCTCCTTTCAAATAGTCTTCACGCATGGGTTAAAATTGGGTCGGTTAATCCCTTAAATCTACTCATTTTCTGCCAAATAAACGGCGTTTTTATCCGGTTAATTTTGGTCTAAACGGAACTGTTCGCCGGGTATTTTCCGTATATTTTGATCTGTTTATATCAACCCGGTAGCTATGTCCGTTACTACCTCTCCCCCCGCTGCTTTGGCTTCTATCCGTCGGATGACTGAAGAAGAGTACCTGGCCTTTGAACGCCATTCGACGGAAAAACACGAACTTCATCACCAATATCTTTTACCTATGAGCGGAGCCAGCTTTCAGCACAAGCGGATTGTCAGCACCATGCACATTTTCTTAGGTTATATCCTGCGTGATCAGGATTTTTCTGTTTTTCAAAGCGATATGCGGGTGCGCAATCCGCTGACGGAGGGCTATTATTATCCGGATCTGGTGGTGGTACGCGGCGAGCCTTCTTTTGCCGATGGCGAATTTGACAGCCTGCTCAATCCGGTACTCATTTCCGAAATCCTTTCTCCTTCTACCTCCTCCAACGACCGCAGTGGTAAATTTACGTCCTACCAAAGCATTCCCAGCCTAACGGAGTACATTCTAGTAGCTGCCGACCGCCTGCACGTATCGCACTACCGGAAACTGGAAGACAACCGTTGGGAAATTCGGATGTACACGAACGAAACGGATGAATTACCGTTACTGGACGGAACCGTAAATATGCCATTGGCAGAGATTTACCGCCGGGTGAAATTCTAACCAGCGACTCTCTCCCGCATACGGCTTCGGATGAAATTTTAATTACCTTTGTGTTTTTCCAAGGAGAACGCAAAGTGAAATATCCACAACACCCCAACCTCAATTACGCCCAGGTAGGCGAAAGTATCCTGGCCTACTGGAAAGAGAATCAAATCTTCGAAAAGTCGGTCAGCACCCGGGAAGGTAAGCCTACTTTTACTTTCTACGAAGGACCACCTTCTGCCAACGGTACGCCGGGCATTCACCACGTCATGGCCCGCACCATCAAGGATTTGTTTTGCCGTTACAAAACCCTGCAAGGCTTCCAGGTGAAACGCAAAGGCGGCTGGGATACGCACGGATTGCCCATTGAGCTACAGGTGGAAAAGGAGCTGGGCATTACCAAGGAAGACATCGGCAGGAAAATCAGCATTGAGGAATACAACCGCAAGTGCCGGGAAGCCGTGATGAAATACACCGGCCAATGGAACGACCTGACGGAGAAGATGGGCTACTGGGTAGACCTGGAAAATCCGTACATCACGTACCACAAGGAATACATTGAGTCGATCTGGCACCTGCTGAAGAAGCTGTACGACAAAGGCTTGCTATACAAAGGCTACACCATTCAACCGTATTCGCCTTCGGATGGTACCGGACTGAGTTCGCACGAACTGAATCAACCGGGTTGCTATAAAGACGTGAAGGATACGTCAGTCGTAGCGCAGTTCAAAGTGACACGGAATGAGAAGTCGGCCAAGCTGTTCGACGGACAGGAAAATGTCTACATCCTGGCCTGGACCACCACGCCCTGGACGCTCCCGGCCAACTCCGCTTTGACGGTGGGCAAAAACATCGATTACGTTAAAATCAGAACATTTAACCCCTATACTTTCCAACCCATCAGTGTCGTGCTGGCGAAGGTATTGGTAGGAAAATATTTTAGTGAAAAGGCGAAAGAACTATCACTGGAAGATTACAAACCGGGCGATAAGCTTATTCCCTGGCAGGTAGTTGCCGAATACAAAGGCAGCGGCCTGGAAGGCGTGGAATACGAACAGTTGCTGCCTTACGTGCAACCGGCGCAACCCGCATTCCGCGTCATCCTGGGCGACTTCGTGACCACCGAAGACGGTACGGGCGTGGTACACACCTCTCCTACTTTTGGTGCGGATGACTTCCGGGTCGCTCAGCAAAACAACATTCCTTCTATATTGGTGCAGGATGAAAACGGCAAGGACGTACCTGTGGTAGACAGGAGGGGAAAATTTGTATCGGAAATCGGAACGCGGCTGCAGGAAGGCGTGGCAAAATACGGCATCAAAACCCACAAACCGCTGGGTCCGGATGCGTTTTACGTAAAAAATTACACGGATGAAGACGAAAGCCATCCGGACTATAAAAATACGGATGTCATCATTTCAATCATCCTGAAGGAAGAAAATAAAGCCTTCAAGGTAGAGAAATATGAACACACGTATCCGCACTCCTGGCGGACCGATAAACCGGTGTTGTATTACCCGCTCGACAGTTGGTTCATCCGCACCACGGCGCTCAAAGAACGGTTGGTGGAACTCAACAAAACCATCAACTGGAAACCGGAAAGCACCGGAACGGGTCGCTTCGGCAACTGGCTGGAAAACCTGGTCGACTGGAACCTGTCGCGCTCCCGCTACTGGGGCACGCCCCTGCCCATCTGGCGGACGGAAGACGGTAAGGAGGAAATCTGCATTGGCTCGCTCCAAGAATTGAAGGATCGAATCACCGAAGGATTGAATCATAAAGCGGCTCTCACGGAGTCACAATTGACGAAAATGCAATCCATCCTTCAATCCATCAGTGATTCAAACTTCGATCTGCACCGGCCTTACGTGGACAACATCGTGCTGGTATCGCCTTCGGGCAAGCCGATGTATCGGGAAGCGGACCTGATCGACGTGTGGTTCGATTCGGGTGCCATGCCCTACGCCCAGTGGCATTACCCCTTCGAAAATCAGGAGACTTTTGACAAAAGCTTCCCTGCCGACTTTATTTCGGAAGGGGTGGATCAGACACGCGGCTGGTTCTTCACCCTGCACGCCATTGCGGGCTTACTATTCGATAGCGTGGCTTTCAAGAACGTGGTGTCGACCGGCTTGGTGCTGGATAAAAACGGCGAAAAAATGTCGAAGCGGAAGGGCAACGTGATCAATCCCTTCGAAACCCTTGCCACCTACGGCCCCGACGCCACCCGCTGGTATATGATCGCCAACGCACCGCCCTGGGACAACCTGAAGTTCAACCTGGATGGCATTCTGGAAGTGCAGCGGAAGTTTTTTGGCACTTTACAAAACACGTATAATTTCTTTGCACTGTACGCCAACCTGGACAACTTCAACTTCAGCGATGCCCAGGTACCACTGGAGCGCCGGACGGAAAGTGACCGCTGGATCATTTCCAAGCTCAACACGCTGATCGGCAGAGTGCAGGAAGCTTATGATGACTACGAACCGACCAAAGCCGCCCGTATTATCCAGGATTTCGTGACCGACGACCTGAGCAACTGGTACGTTCGGTTGAATCGCAAACGGTTCTGGAAAACGGGAGGCCGCCCCGGAGAGTACAACGAAGATAAAAAAGCCGCCTACCAGACGCTGCACCAGTGTCTGGAGTCGGTAGCCCGGCTGATGTCGCCCATTGCGCCTTTCTACGCGGAGCAATTGTACCGCGATCTGCTGCGGCATACCGTAGAATCGGTGCACCTGAGCGAATTTCCGAAAGTAAATCCGGCCGCCATCGACCAGAATCTGGAAGAAAAGATGACGCTGGCCCAGGACGTTTCTTCGCTGATTCACTCCCTGCGCAAAAAGCACAGCCTGAAGGTAAGACAGCCCCTGTCGCGGGTACTGATTCCGGTGCTGAATCCGAAGATGAAAACCCAGATTCAGGACGTGGCGGATCTGATCCTTTCGGAAGTAAACATCAAGGCGCTGGAATACATTGAAGATACGTCGGGCGTGGTGGTGAAAAAGATCAAGCCGAACTTCAAAGCGCTGGGGCCCAAATTTGGCAAGCAGATGAAGCACGTAGCCGCCGTGATCCAGAACTTTACTCAGCACGAAATTGCCGAACTGGAACAGAACGGATTCATGGAATTTACGGTGGAAGAAGTGTTCGTGAAGATCACCCCAGAAGACGTGGAAATTTCTTCGGAAGACATTCCCGGCTGGATCGTTGCCAGCGAAGGCGGCCTGACCGTGGCGCTGGATATCACCCTAACCGACGACCTGCGCCGCGAAGGCATTGCCCGCGATGTGGTAAACCGGGTGCAGAACCTGCGCAAAGACATGGGGTTGGAAGTACAGGACAAAATCCGGATTGAAGTGCAGCAGGCCGATGAACTGATCAATTCGGCCCTGATTGCCAACCGCGAATACATTTGTCAGGAAACCCAGGCGCTGGAATTGAACCTGCTGGCCGAAGTAAAGGACAGCCGCGCAGTGGAAATGGATGAGTTTGTGCTGAACCTGAAGATTACAGTAAGCAACTAAATTCAGGAAAATCGGCTGGCATTAAAAAACCCGGCAAGTGGTCGAAATCATTCGATGCTTGCCGGGTTTTTGTTTGAAACTGGTTTTTAGTTTATCTCCAGCCGGGTTGCGTATCCTTGCCGCGTGTATTACGTTTACGCAAAAAAATTACCGCTAACCTCTCAATCCTTATGAAAAAACACTTTCTGTCCTACCTGAGCGCCCTGGCCTTGCTCAGTAGCAGCCTCTTTTCGTGCCAGTCCTTGAGTAAACTTTCTTCCCTCCCTTCGCCCAAAAAGGTCCAATCGCATTCCGCAACTGCCCTTGCCGATGCTGATCCGCTGATAGTGGAACCGGGCCAAAGTGCGGCCACATCTCAACAATCGCATACAATGCAGGCAGATGACTTGCAGGCAGATGCTAAGGCCGATCCTACCTACGCACAGGAAGCCAATACCGCCAAAGACACGGACCGCAAGCAGCGTATCCAGGAACAAATGCAGCAACTTTCGCCCAAAATGAAGGCTTCTCTGCAACAGGCGCAGGAAGTGCTGAAAAGCAACCAGGCCGACCGGGAAGCAGGTAAAAAGATCAGCCGGGCAGCTAAGAAGCAGGAACGCCGGGCCTTGAAGTCGGTGTTTCGCGAAGCCAGAAATACCGCTTCCGACGACCAGTTTGTAGCAGAAGTGATTTTAGCGGTGCTGCTGCCGCCGCTAGGCGTGTATCTGCACGAAGACGACGTAAACGACCGTTTCTGGATCGCTTTTGCCGGCTGGGCAGCCGGTATTATCTTCATTTTCGCCATTCCGGTGCTGGGCTGGCTCCTGCTGGTGGCCACCATTGCCTACGCGCTGCTGGTCGTAACCGATTCGATTTGAGTCGCTAACTAGCAATCAGCTGTCAGCGATCAGCTTGAAGGGAAGCAAGTTAGATATACAGGAGAATATACACATTTTGAACGACGATTCGATCACCAAGCACACTGTAAAGTAAGTTTGTTGAAGTTGAGTAATCGCCCTTATCTGGGCGGCCCCACCGTGTGTTTTCACCGGCAGGTTGTTGGCAGACCGCAATGGCTAGTTGGTCAGACATCTGTCTTAAAAGAATTTACTTTACATGGTACCAAGCATGATCAGCGAGAAGCCCGGCCGAAAATTTTCGGCCGGGCTTCTCGCTACTTAAACAAGCCAGGGAGAATCCTTTTACTCCCAAAGCGGATAGTGCTCCAGGTGAACTTTTTCTCCGAAGAAGATGCGGGTGGAAGCCTCAAACGACTGGGTGTAGTCGGAAATGAAGAACTGACGCTTGATGCCGTTTTCGCGGTTGAGCAGGTGATGCTCCGTCAGGAAACCCTGCAGTGACTTCGCTACGATTTCGGAACTGTCAATGACGTCCACCCGGCCTTCATAATACGTATTGATCTGCGCCTTGATGAGCGGATAGTGGGTACAGGCCAGAATCAGCGCTTCAATGCCGTCCAGTGTCGCATCCGAAAGGTATTCGTTGATGATGCTCTGACTGACGCTCTTGTTGAAGAAACCTTCTTCAATCATTGGTGCCAGCAGGGGCGTGGCCAGCGAACGCAGCGTAATTCCCTTGTCCAGGGCATCGGTCTTTTTGCGGTACACGTTGGAATTCACCGTTTGTTTGGTGCCGATCAGCCCGATGGTCCGGTTTGCGTAATGTTCGCCCAGGTAGTCGATCACCGGGTCGATCACGTTCATCACCCGGGCTTTGCTGCCCACGTATTCGCGCACCAGTTCGTAGGCCGCCGCCGAAGCGGAATTGCAGGCAATGAGAATCACCTTACACTGTTGCTGGAGCAGCAGGTTGCAGATTTTGACCGAATAGGCCTGAATCGCTGCTGCCGATTTATCGCCGTAGGGCAAATGTGCCGTGTCGCCGAAGTAAATGATGTTTTCGTGGGGCAATAAACGGGTGACGGCATGCGCCACGGTAAGGCCGCCGATGCCACTGTCGAAAATACCAATGGGATGAGATGAATGCATAGGATGCGCAAAAGCTGGTTAGTAGCAGAATAAAAGAAAAATCATCCAAGAACTGCGTTCGATTATGCTACGCCATTAATGGATAACCCGCGCCTTTTAGTCCAGTTGGCTGCAAATTGTAAAATTCAATTGTGGATAAAAAACCAAGTTTTATATTCGCTTCGAAATTTATTTTTTGTACTATTTCAATCATTTACTAAACCTACATTCTTTATGAAAATGAAATCTCTTCTTGTTGTGGCATTTTTTGCTTTGGTCGCTTACTCTTCTTACGGTCAAACCGAACAAGGCCGGTATCTGATCGGTGGTGATCTTCCTTTCGCTGCTCAATTTAATAATGGTTCTGGGGTCTCGCTCTCTCCTTCTTTTGGTTATTTCGTCATGGACAACTTTGCGATAGGTGGCCTGGTGAATGTCAATAGTTTTGGCGGTGGTACCAGTTATGCGCTCGGGCCGTTGGCTCGGTATTATTTTGATACTGGCAATGATAAGTTGAAGCCTTTCGGACAAGCTTTTTTAGGCCTGAAGGGCGGCGGCGGATCTACTGGTCTTGGGGTCAACTTAGGAGGAGGATTAGCGATATTCCTCAATGAGCACGTCGCATTAGAGCCCAATCTGAGAGTAGACATCGATACCAGAGAATTTTATCCTTCTGGCACGGTAAGCCTCAATCTAGGTTTACAAATTTATATGCCATAAGGAATTCTATAAAGTTTCAATTCTATTATTCACCCCATTCCGGCCCGTTCGGAATGGGGTTTCTTTTTGCATAAATCTATGAAACAGCCGGCCGTTTTTGTCGTTATCAGGAATCAACCTTTTCGAAACCCGATCCGTGAAAAGCTTTTTTTCAACCTGTATATACAACTTTCTCTCCATCTCTTTTCCGCTTTTCGCCCAAAGTCTGGAAGAGCAAATGACTTCCATCAGTCGGCTCCTTCATAAGGAAGGCGAAGTGTTCGTGGCCGTAGACAGGTACTACGCCAATCTGGAAAGGACCTGTACCGTAGAAGATCTGTTCAACAACCGTCTCACTTACCGGGAGGGAAGCGTTACCATTCATTTCAGCAACCATACCGAATCGCCTTGTGAGCGCACTTTTCTGCGTACCGAAGCGGATTATCGTTTCCGGCTGAAGGACCTGGATGCTTCCCGGCTGCGGCTGGTGCAGAAAAAATATCCGCTGGGAAACGGGAAGCTGACCGATGGACAGGACCAGTGGTACGAAATTCATTTCTTCACGCAGGGAGACCAGCCTTTGATCAGCCGAAAGGAAACCACTGGAGAAGAAGAAAAACTCAATACCGTGCGGCTGCTGTTCAAAAGTCAGGAGGGTGCCCGACAGGCGCTTTCCGTTTTCAGAAAAGTCTTTCAGGAACTGAATCCCAAATAAAAGAGCAGGGTGCCCTTCCCTGCTCTTTCTATTCATCCACCTACTGTTGCCTAAAGAATTGTTTTGCGCTGATCAGAACTCAAATCCGATGGAGGTCTTGATCACGCGGTTGTAACTATTGACGCTGCCGTTGGGGTCCAGGGTGCTCAGGCCGTGGTCGTAGCCGACGCTGAAGTTAAGACCATTACTGAATCGGTAACCCAGGCCGCCCGTCAGCGCTACGTCTACTTTCCGGAAGTTGTTGGTCGCGTCGAAATTCTGGTTGAGCAGAGAGAATCCCAGTACCGAAGCCCGGGTATTGACCTGGTTATCAATCAGGAAGGAAACCTGCGGACCGGCAAAGAAATGAAAGCCTTCGGTGACGTAGTACTTGGCTAGCACCGGTACGTCAATGTAAGCAGCCTGGTTGGTGATGGTGGCTCTGGCATTCAGCAGCCCCAGCGTTTCATTGCTGAAATTGCCTCTCAGCACGGTACCTTTCTGGGAATACTGTACGCCGGGTTCCAGGGTAAATTGAGAAGTCAGTGGAATACTGGCGTACACCCCGGCGTGAAAACCCGTGCGGATCTGTTTGTCGGCGTAGCCATTGGTCAGGCTGAGTAGCTCATTAGCGCTCCGGACCGCATCGCCCCGCCAGTCGGCCGCATTCAATCCGGCACGCACCCCGAAACGCACTTGCTGGGCCATGGCCCCGGTGGAAAACAACGCTAAAATTACTACCCAGACAAAGATCATTTTTTTCATAGCTCAAAGGATTTATCAGGAAACGGAACGTCCGTTCTTGCTGGTACCTTATAAAAAAACCGTGCCAAACGTAGCCAAACAAAAACCCCGCACCCGGGAGATTCCGGGTACGGGGTTGGTAACTGATGCGAAGACAGCTGCTTAGCTGGCTTTTTTCTTCACCGCTTTTACTTCTGCCAAAGTAAGGGCTTTTCCTTTGTTGCCCCAGCTGTTGCGAACGTAGTTGAGTACGTCTACAACCTGCTGGTCATTGAGCGGCTGGGCTGGCATCACCTGGTTGTATTTCTTGCCATTGACCACTATTTCACCTTGCTTGCCATTTTTGACAATGCTGATTACTTCTTTGGTATTGGCCATCAGGTAGTCGGACTTGGCCAGAGGCGGATATACGTTGGCTATTCCAGCACCAGTGGGTTGGTGGCACATGGCGCAGTAAGTAGAGTAAATGGTTTTCCCCTCTTCAATGCTTTTTTTCAAAGCCGGGTCTTCCTGTGCGGGCGTAACAACGCGGAAGGAAAACAAGGACAAAGCAACGATGCAAAGAGCGGACAAACTGAAAATTGATGCTTTCATGCGTGGTTAAGTAAGTGTTGAATGGTTGGTAAAACTAAGTAAAAATTGTTAAAAACAGCGGTATACTACCTGGATTGACTCAGCTTCCGAATTTTGCCATCGCCGTAAGAACAGATATAGAGTTCCTGATCCCGGTCTTCGCCGAAGGCAGAAATAAGTCCATCGTAATCCAGCAGCAATTCATTAAAAACCGTGCCATCTTCCTTCATGTCCAAAGCCCAGATTTTACCGCTGAGGTAGTCACCGTACACGTATTTACCCTGCAGCGCCGGCAATTGTTTCCCCCGGTATACGAACCCACCGGTGATGGATTGTCCGTCGCCCGAAGCGTGCAGGTATTCCCAAACCGGCTTTTTCAGCGCTGATTGATCGCAGTTCCTGGATTTGAAACAATCCTTTCCTTCCATAATACGCCAGCCGTAGTTCCCTCCTTTTTCAATCAGGCTGATCTCTTCCCGGGTATTTTGCCCTACGTCGCCCGCCCAGAGTTGCCCGGAGGGCCGGTCAAAGCTGAATTTCCAGACGTTGCGCAAGCCATAGGCGTAAATTTCTTCCCGGTAACCCTGGGTATTGCCTTTGAAAGGATTGTCCTTGGGAATGCCGTAGTTATGGTTGCCTTCCCTGGCATCCACATCAATTCGCATAATCTTTCCCAATAAAGTAGACAGGTTCTGACCATTGTTTTGAGGGTCTCCTCCACTGCCCCCGTCACCCGCCGAAATATATAAATAGCCATCATTGCCGAAATCAATTCTGCCTCCGTTGTGATTGCTGTAGGGTTGCCGGTAAGTAAGCAGTATGACTTCACTGGCCGGGTCAGCCTGGTTGGGATCGGTTTTGCTGACCTGAAAACGGGAGATGGCGGTTTCCAGCGGATTGCCCCGCGTATAATTGACGTAGAAGTAGCCGTTTTCCTGGAACTTAGGGTGAAAGGCCAGGCCCAGCAATCCCCGTTCCCCACCACTTACTACCTGTTTGGTGATATTGAGAAATTCCCGGGAAGCTTTCGTTTCTACCTGGGCTGGAAACACGTGAATAACACCCTTTTGCGCCAGTACGAAAGCCCGGTTGCTTCCATCGTTGGCCGGAATCAGTTCCACCGGCTGATCAAAGCTGAGATGCGGATACGCTTCCTGCAACTGGTAAGAGGCTGGTTGAGAGGTCTTATACGTACAGAACAGACCGGAAATAAGGACAACAATCAGATATTTCATGGAGAACATCATGATAAACCGGATATATCCATATCGGGTATATCATCAAACGCTAAACCTCTTTGAATGTTTTTCTCTGCCGGACAGACAACCTGTTGCAGGATAAATACGGCCATTCATTGCATTTCCATTCCGTTTGTGCAAATACCGCTGGGTACGCCAGCCTTTTTGTAAAGCCAGTCGTATAAGAAATCAACAAGTTAAATGAAATGTATTTTGTCTTATCCATTTGTGCTTTGATCCTACTGCCATGGAAGCGAAAGTGATTGTCCGGAAAGATGCGGTAACCAGACACGGACTGGAGGAAGAGCTTTTCCGATTGTCGAAAATTATCCACGACGAAGCGACTACTTGGGTGCTGATTCCGGCCGGTAACCTGCCCGAACTGATGCGCACATTGGAAGCGCATCGTATCTCCTACGGCATCGAATCCGAACAGGAGTTTACCCGTGCACGCCTGCGGTAAGTGATTATTCGCTGTCTTTCGCATACGAGTGCCGCTGTTTTATCATTGGCACTCCTATTACTATTTTGGCTCTGTATGCAAGCGCACTATTTTTTCGGCTTTTTCAGTATGTCTTCATCGTATTTCGCTTATTCCGTTAGACTTCCGTTTTGACCAGTCTGTGGCCGGTAACTACGGTTTGACGCAGCCCCGTGTTCATACATCGATTTTGCTTGCATTTCGCGCGGAATTCCCCTAAGTTCAATTTTTTTACACTCATTCCTGATACTACTCATCATTTATGCAGATCAAAGAAGTACCGAAAGTTTACGATGTGATCATCGTCGGTTCGGGAGCGGGCGGCGGTATGGCGGCCTATGAACTCACCAAAGCGGGTGCGGAAGTATTGCTACTGGAAGCCGGACAAATGTACGATCCCGCCGACCCCAAAAATGCCACTCAGCTCAAATGGCCCTGGGAATCGCTCCGCCGGGGAGCCAGTACGGTTCGTCCTTTCGGCGACTTCGATGCGGCTTACGGTGGCTGGGAAATCGATGGAGAACCCTATACGCACAAAAATGGTACGAAATTCGACTGGTTCCGTTCGCGCATGCTGGGCGGCCGGACGAATCACTGGGGACGGATTTCCCTGCGATTTGGCCCCAACGACTTCAAACGCAGAAGCCTGGACGGCCTGGGCGACGACTGGCCCATCGGCTACGACGACGTTAAGCCGTATTACGACCGGGTAGACCGGCTCATTGGCGTATTCGGCACCAAAGAAGGCATTTACAACGAGCCCGATGGCGTGTTTCTGCCGCCGCCCAAACCCCGCCTGCACGAACTGATGATCAAGAAAGGGGCAACGAAAGCGGGTGTCAAAGTAATTCCTTCACGGCTTTCCATTCTCACGCAGCGCATCAACGACGAACGGGGGGCCTGCTTTTACTGTTCGCAGTGCAGCCGGGGTTGTCAGGCCTACGCCGACTTCTCCTCCTCTTCGGTGCTGGTAAAACCGGCGATGAAGACCGGAAAGCTGAAAGTGATTCCCTTTGCCATGGCCCGGGAAGTGCTCACTGATAAAGATGGAATGGCGACTGGCGTATCGTACGTGAATACCCAAACCCTGGCCGAAGCCACCGTTCAGGGAAAAATTGTGGTGCTGGCAGCCAGTGCCTGTGAATCGGCTCGTTTGCTGCTCAACTCCAAATCGTCCCGTCATCCCAACGGACTGGCCAACTCCAGCGGCATCGTGGGCAAGTACCTGCACGACTCTACCGGGGCTTCCCGGAGCGCCATCATGCCCCAGCTCTTCGACCGCAAGCGCTACAACGAAGACGGCGTGGGCGGCATGCACCTGTATTCGCCGTGGTGGCTCGACAACAAAAAACTGGATTTTCCGCGTGGGTATCACATTGAATACTGGGGCGGTATGGGAATGCCCGGCTACGGTTTCGGCTTCGGAATCGAAGGCTATAACGGCAAATTTCCGGGACGAGACGGCAAAACCAAGCCTGCCGGAGGCTACGGCGCTTCGCTCAAAGATGACTACCGCTTCTACTACGGTGCCATGCTGGGTATGTCGGGACGGGGTGAAGCCATTGCCCGCGAAGACAATTACTGCGAAATTGATCCGAAGGTGGTAGACAAGTATGGTATTCCGGTTTTGCGCTTCCACTATACCTGGAGCGATCACGAAATCAAACAGGCCAAACACATGCAGGATACCTTCGAGCAGATCATCCACGAAATGGGCGGCATCACCCTGAGCGATAAACCCGGTGCCGAAGACAACTACGGCCTGGCGGCACCCGGCCGCATCATTCACGAAGTAGGCACCGTACGGATGGGAAACGATCCGAAAAAATCAGCCCTGAATTCTTTCAACCAGGCCCACGAAGTGAAAAACCTGTTTGTGGTAGACGGCGGCCCCTTCGTGTCGCAGGCCGACAAAAATCCTACTTGGACCATCCTGGCGCTTTCTATGCGGGCATCCGAATACATTATTGACCAGAAAAAGAAAGGGAACATCTGAAATGAAAAGAAGAGACAGTATTAAAGCCCTTACACTGGGCTCCATTACCGGTATCGGCCTCCTCAGCCCGGAAGCCAAAGCCGCCGAACCAGCCCTTCCCGTTGCACCCGCCGATACGCCGGTCACGGTGCCCGGAGGCCGCACCAAAGCCGAAGCCATCCGCGATGCGGAGTTGCTAAAGCAGAAGTTTTTTACCGAACACGAAATGCAGACGGTGCGGGTACTCTCCGACATCATCATTCCGGCCGACAGTCGTTCGGGAAGCGCTTCACAGGCCAAAGTGCCTGAATTCATCGAATTTATGATGAAGGATGTGCCCAGCCACCAGACGCCCATGCGGGGTGGCCTTCGCTGGCTCGACAACCAGTGCCGGAAGCGTTTTCAGAAGCGCTTTGTGCAATGCACCAAGCAGCAACAACTGGAAATGGTAGACGAAATCGCTTATCCGGAACAAGCCAAGCCGGAAATGAGCCAGGGTGTTGCCTTTTTCAGCCTGGTTCGGAATCTGACGGCCACCGGCTTTTTTACGAGCCAGATGGGCATCAAAGACCTGGGCTATGTCGGAAATACGCCCAATAACTGGCCGGGCGTACCGGAAGAGGTACTTAAACAATACGGCCTTTCGTACGAAGATTGAGCTGTTTTACTGGAAAGAACACCGGCCGTTTCTGATCGGTGTTCTCAATCCTTTCCGTATTGGATGAGGCTTCTCTGACAAACTATTTCATCCGTTCGTTCGTTAAATACAGATAGGGTGCCTGCAAAAGGCACCTTTTTCTATTCACTTCAACCCTAAAAAAATGATCTTAGCCAAAGACCGAACCCCGGAATACGAACTGATGGTATCGACGGTAGCACAGTATCTGGAAGACAAAGGATTTGACAACATCCGCGCGCAAGCCATTGATACCTACGAAGATCCGGCTGAACTGACCCGCAAGGACAGCCAACTGAGTTTTACTCCCGACCTGACGGCCAGCATAAATGGCAGCAAGCATTATTTTGAAATAGTGGATTATCCTCAAAAAGATCAGGAGCTCATCGTAAGCAAGTGGATGCTCCTCTCTACCCTGGCCAGCCACCGGGACGGGCATTTTTCCCTGATTGTACCTTTCGGAAAAATGAACTTTACCAAGCGCATCCTGAAGGATTATAAAATACAGGCGGACGTCATCCCCGCCCAGGCCATCTGAGTGGGCCCTCATTGATACTTCAGCCATTGATTTTTTAGCAGCAAAGCCATTTACCAGCCGGCACCCTTCGTTTTGGTCCGGACCCGGCAGAGGTACATATCGGCGGTAATATAGAGCGTACTGCCATCATCGCCCCAGGCGCAGTTGGCAGTGGCTTCGCCAGTATCAATCCGGCCCAACAGCTTTCCTTCGGGTGAGAGAATCAGTACACCACCCGGACCGGTAGCAAAAAGGTTTCCTTTTGCATCCACTTTTAGTCCATCGGGCAATCCCTTCATCTGCTTAACCGCGGGCGTCGCATCGTAGAATACCCGACTTTTTCCCAAAGAACCGTCTGGAAGTACAGGAAAAGCCCTGATAATGGCCTGTTGGGGATCTGATTGAGCTACGTACAGGGTTTTCTCATCCGGTGAAAAAGCAATTCCATTCGGGCGGGTCATTTCGCGGGTAAGCAGGCTCAACTTACCATCGGCAGAGAGACGATATACCCCGCAGAAATCAAGCTCTCTGCGGGGATCGTCCCATTTTTTGGGCATGCCATAAGGCGGGTCAGTAAAATACAGATCACCGTTAGAGCGGTAGACGGCGTCGTTAGGGCTGTTCAGGCGCTTGCCCTGGTAATTGTCTACCAACGTACGCTTGCCATTGCCCTTCGTCATAATAGAAATGCGGCGGTCGCCGTGTTCGCACATCACCAGGTTGCCCTGTTTGTCGAGCAGCAGCCCGTTGCTACCCGGCTCATCGCCGTATTCACCCACGCCCGTATACCCCGCCGGCTTCAGGTAGGTGCTGACCCCTTCTCCTGCTTTCCACTTCATGATCGCGTTGTTCGGAATGTCGGAGAAAAGTAAATAACCCTCATCCCGAATCCAAACCGGCCCTTCCGACCATTCAAAACCGGAAGCCAGTACCTCAATGCGGGTATCCGTAGCCAGCAGTTGGTCCAGTAGCGGACTTTCACGGACAATCTTACCGATGGTGGGATAATTACTGGCCTCCTGGCCGCAGGCAGATAAAGCAGATAACATAGCGAGACAGAAAGTTAGTGTAAAGCGGGGCTTTTTCATAGTTTGGATGCGTGTAGCGCCCAAATACGTCATTTCAACCAAAAAGCGCAAGCCTACCTATCTGACTCTTTCACTGTGTATTGACGCTGATTTTGAAAAATCCACCAGGTTTTGAAAACCTGGTGGATTTCATTCCGGCCAGTGAAGTCGGCTTTTATCAAAGATGGAATCTCCGGGATACGCTACCGGGCAGTAGATTCCGCTTTCAGTTTATCCTTAAATTCTTTTTTGAACTTCTCCACCTTGGGCCGGATTACGTACGCACAGTACGGTTCATTTCCGTGCTGCTTGAAGTAGTTCTGATGATAGTTTTCCGCCGGATAATAGTTGGTTAGCGGTTCGATGGCCGTTACAATGGGCCGGTCCCAGATTTTAGCCGCTTCCAACTGCCGCTTGTACTGTTCGGCCAGGGCTTTCTGTTCGTCATTGTGGTAAAAGATGACCGAGCGGTACTGCGGTCCTACGTCGTTGCCCTGTCGGTTGAGCGTAGTCGGGTCGTGGGTTTTCCAGAATACTTCCAGTAGTTCCTCAAAGCTGATTTTTTGCGGGTCGTAGGTGATGCGGAGTACTTCTGCGTGGCCGGTGTCTTTTTCACACACCTGCCGGTAAGTCGGGTTTTCCACGTGGCCGCCCGAATACCCTGATTCTACACGCACAACTCCGTTCAAATCCTGAAAAACGGCTTCGGTACACCAGAAGCATCCGTTTCCAAAAGTGGCTGTTTCCATAAAGGTTTATTTACTGTGAAGTTAAATCAATTTGGTTGATTCAGTACGTTTTGCCCGCTTTCGTTCTCAACCAGGCGCTGGAACGGAAATCAGGCAAAGCCATCCTGAAGTTGGTTATGCTACTTGAATACAACTACGTGAGGCGGTCTTTTTGTTCGGATAAAACGAAAAAAGAAGGAGCCTGCTTCACCGTTTCAGCAGAAACGTCAATTTCAACCCTGGATCTGAAGCAGGTACAAAATAGTTAAAGGAGGAGTACGTGAATCAAACAAGGATGGGATTTACGTCAACAAACCGACCGGACTAATTGCTTACAGCTGCTTCATTTCCCTTTTTTCCTGGTTGGGTCTGTTTATATTTGGCGATCCCGGACGACAACCAGGCTTTGCCTGTCTATTACAATTGCAGGAAAATGCCCGCGAAATAAACCGGGACCATTTTCAAGGACGAACAGGAACGGAATATGGAATTTCTGGAAAAGATCAGACACGCTTTTGCGTCCATTTCACCAACTACTGAAGAGGAATGGAAAAGCTTTGCCAGCAAAATAACGTTGAAACACTTCCGGAAGGGTGAATTTCTGTGCCGGGCAGGCCAGGTAGAAAACTACGTCTACTTTCTGAACGAGGGTGCTACGCGTCACTATTTCATCAGGGAAGGCAAAGAACTGACCGTTGACTTCCAGTTCGAAGGAGCGTTTGTTTCTGCCTATTATTCTTTTCTCTCCCGGGAACCGTCTCCCATCTGGATTGAAGCCCTTTCGGACGTAGAAGCCTGCTCGATCCACCATCAACTCCTTTATCAGTATTATGATGAATACAAAGCCGGCGAACGAATGGGCCGGCTGATCGCGGAGTTCCAATATACCAAGCGCCTCAAACGGGAGATTGAACTGACGTCTATGACGGCGGAGGAACGTTATGCCCGCCTGATGGAACAAAACCCCCGATTAGTGAGCGAACTTTCAGTGAAGCACTTGTCTTCGTATTTGGGCATTCATCCCGAAAGCCTGAGCCGCATCCGCAAGCAGTACGGACGAAACTAACATACCTCATTTTTTCGCTGGCCTCTCCTCTTCAACTTTGCCTCGTCAATGATTTATTATTAACGGGTATATCTTGAAGACGATGAAAATTTCAATACCTCCGCTGCTGTGATTACTCCTGTTGGGCCGTTGGCTGCCCAGGCAGGGCGTTCCCCTGATCGGGTGAACAACCAGCGGGATGGACTCCCTGAAATCTTCGTAGCAAGGAACACATCCGTTCTGTGCGTTTTACAAAATGAACTCTCCAACCTGACCTTGTTCAAAAAGAAATATAAACCCGGAAAGACGGGCTTGTACACCAAAGCTTAGGCTGGCAAAAATATTTTCCATTCAATCATTCACTTCTCTCCTATGCTACCCCTGTTGATTTTACTTTCCATTTATCTGGTGTCAATCTTGATAGGAAAATGGCGCGGCCGACCCGATGCCTGTTTTTCGGGGCTACTGGCTATGAGCGGCATGCTACTCTTCACGGCAATCGGCCATTTTCGGTACACCGCGGGTATGGCCATGATGCTTCCCGCCTGGGTTCCCTTCAGACACGAACTCATACTGCTTACCGGCGTGCTTGAGATAGTAGCAGCCATCGGTTTGTTATCAGAGAAATATGTCCTGCGTGTATCGTGGCTCCTGATCGTTTTTTTAATGATGGTCTTGCCAGCCAATCTCTACGCTTCCTGGCAACACATCAGTTACCAGAATGCAGACTTTACCGGCCCCGGATTGAAGTATTTGTGGTTCAGAATACCCCTCCAGTTGCTGTTCATTGGCTGGGTGTATTATTTTGGTATCGCGAAAAAAAGGAAAACATCAGTCAGAAAGAACGCCTTTTAGCCTACCATTCTGCTGTGGTGAAAGGTTAATTGTTGTCAACGTCAGCGGCGTAGCCTTCAGATCCTGCCGTCTTGTATGGCAATTCCCTGCACGAATTGATCAGCTATTTCCGGATTATTCATGAAAGCGTGTTATTTTTCGGAACCGCCAAGCTTTGTGCTAAATCAATTCCGGCAACCGATGCGCATACAGGTCTGGCGATATCCAACCGGTTGAAACCCTCACCGGGCGGATTCGTTTGTAATCACTCTAACTCAACCCAATAATTTAAATAACATTATGGCAGGATCAATTGTCACCTTCAAAGCCAATGGAGGTACTTCACAGGGGTATCTGGCAATCGCAGAAAACGGTAAAGGGCCGGGGGTCGTCGTGTTGCAGGAATGGTGGGGTCTGGTAGACCACATCAAAGACGTGTGCGACCGTTTTGCCGCCGCCGGTTTCACCGCCCTGGCTCCCGACATGTACGACGGACAGAAAACCAAATCGCCGGATGAAGCGGGCAAACTGATGATGGCCCTGAACATAGGCGAAACGGAAAAGAAACTGCGGGGTGCCGTCAGCTACCTGGCCGAACACGAAGCAGTATCTTCCAGACAAGTAGGAACAGTAGGATTTTGCATGGGCGGGCAGTTATCTCTCTTCGCGGCAACGCTTAACGACAAAGTGGGAGCCTGCGTAGTATTTTACGGCATCCACCCGCACGTAAAACCCAATTACAGCCAACTTTCCGGACCGGTACTGGGGCTGTTTGCTGAAAATGACAAGATGGTTACGCCGGAAGTAAGGCTGCAATTAGAAAAAGACATCCGCTCGGTCGGTAAGTCGCTTGAGGTGTGGGTATATCCCGGCACCGATCACGCCTTTTTCAACGATACCCGTCCGGAAGTATACAATGAAGAGGCTGCGACCGACGCCTGGGAGCGGGTACTGGCTTTTCTGAAACAGAATCTACCAGTCCGTACTTCACAAAGTCAGGCTTAAATGCGACAGTAGTGAACCTACGAACGGGAACTGTGTTAAATTCTGAAATCAAAAATCCCTGCAAACGATGTATTTGCAGGGATTTTTGTTCGTAAACGGATAATGGATCAAGCCAGGTTCCAGATCCAGTGGAGTGCCTGATAGCCAATCAGGCCAATGACCAATAGCAAGGTCAGCGCCAGCAGTGTCTCAGCCGATTTATCGGTGAGAGAATATTTCTTAGTAGATATTTTCATACAGCCATTTTAGGGTGGAAAAATGAACGCGTTTTGTCATTCATACGGCTAACTCATTAAAGGTAAGCAGTTTTGACCTTTAGCGTCTGAATCATTTCTCCCCGATTTTATTCAAATTGCCTTCTTCTTATACACGCATCAGAAAAATAAGCATTCACCATTCTGACCTTTTCCAAACCCATTTTCAGAAAAAGAATTGATAAGGTCTTAAAACAAAAAAGCTCCAAACCGCAAGGATTTGAAGCTTTTTTGTTGCCCGAGAAGGATTCGAACCTCCACAAACAGAACCAAAATCTGTCGTACTACCCTTATACTATCGGGCAAGGGTGTTTTTTAGTAGCGCAAAAATAGGCAGGCTTTCTCAATTCCCAAAAATTAAACTGAAAAATATTGAGAAAGATTTGCTGGTGGGCTTCAACCGAACAAGTATCGTCTATACGCCAGCCACTTCAGCCTCCCGCACGATCTTTTTCACCAAACCCTGCAATACTTTACCCGGTCCGCATTCCACGAAGCTAGACGCGCCATCGGCCACCATTTGCTCTACCGATTGGGTCCAGCGCACGGGTGCCGTGAGTTGGTCAATCAGGTTTTGTTGAATCAATGCCACTTCCTGCGCCGGTTGGGCCGTGGCGTTCTGATAGATCGGACAAATGGGGGCCTGGAAACGGGTCTGCCGGATGGCTTCGGCCAGTTCGGCCCGGGCGGGCTCCATCAGCGGCGAATGAAAGGCCCCTCCTACCTGTAGCACCAGCGCCCGCTTGGCTCCGGCTTCCTTCAGCTTCTCACAGGCGATTTCTACGCCGCGAACCGTGCCGGAAATCACCACCTGACCGGGACAGTTGAAGTTGGCCGCCACCACTACGTCATCGACGGAAGCGCATACGTCTACCACTTTCTGGTCATCTAATCCCAAAATGGCGGCCATCGTAGAAGGTTGCAATTCGCAGGCTTTCTGCATAGCGGCGGCCCGTTTGGCTACCAGACGCAGGCCGTCTTCAAAGGAAAGCGCTTTGCTGGCAACCAGGGCTGAAAATTCGCCCAGCGAATGACCGGCTACCATGTCGGGCTGGAAGTCATTGATGGTGGAAGCCAGGGCTACGGAATGCAGAAAAATGGCGGGTTGGGTCACATCAGTGCGCTTCAGTTCCTCTTCCGTTCCTTCAAACATAATGCGGGTAATGCCAAAACCCAGAATATCGTTGGCCTGATCGAACAGCTGCCGTGCCGACGGGGAAGTTTCGTACAGGTCCTTGCCCATGCCCGGAAACTGAGAACCCTGTCCTGGAAAAACGTATGCCTTCATAGCTCAAAATGTTAGGTGTAAGATTTTTGAGCGGCAAAGGTAGAAAATTTACCATAAGTCCTATCGCCGGCAATCAAACCAGAAAACGTTGCCGCAGTTCGGGTGTAGGCACCCGGCAGGCGTCCAGCCGACCAAACCAGCGGTACCGGTTGCGGGCAATCCAGTTGTACACGCCATCACGGAGAAAGTGGGGGAAAATGCGAAAAACGGACAACAAAGGCCATAACCCGCTAAGCTCACGGGCAATTTCCAGGGCCGCATCCGACTTTTCGTACACCCGCTCGTTTTTGATCAGCACTACACTCTGCGGATCGTTCGGGTCGGAAACGTACTGATGCGCCCGAAGCAAAGCCTGCCCCCGCTCCGACTGAAGGGACGCAAAGACAAACTTTCCCGCCTGATCGTGGTCGATGACAAAATGGATAGAGGCATTGCAGAAGTTACAAACGCCGTCGAACAGGATGGTATGCATGGTATGAGATGGGGATGGCATCAGAAGCTAAACGAAGCTACCAGAACAAAAGTTTGCGTTTTCATCCAGGCCTGCTTCTCATATAAAGAACCGCACCCCTCCTATCACGGATTGAAAAAGGTTTACCAGCCCTGCTCAAGCATAAAATTTCTCATTTAGTTAATTCAAATCTATTTTTGCAGCCGGATGTCAGCACCCCGTTTCAAATATCCCCGCACCTTTCACCTCCCCTATTCGCTTCGCAAGGGGGATGACGATAAGGTATTGCCTTCGGATGCCATCTTCCGGGGGAAGGAAGTGGTGGTGACGGAGAAGATGGACGGCGAAAACACCACCATTTACACTGACTACCTGCACGCCCGCTCCATCGATTCGGACTGGGATGAGTCGAAGCGCTGGCTGGACCGGATGCGCCTGCTCATTGCGCACGACATTCCGTCCGGTTGGCGCATCTGCGGCGAAAACCTGTTTTACAAGCACACCATCAAATACCGGGAACTGGATTCGCTCTTCTACGTGTATTCGATCTGGAACGAAGCCAACGAATGCCTTTCCTGGGCCGAAACCCGGGAGTGGTGCCGGCTACTGAACCTCCGAACCATTCCCGTTCTGTACGAAGGCCCGTACGATCAGCAGCAGATCCAGGCCGCCTTTGCAGCTTACGCGAAGCAGACCCCCAACGCCGTGGAAGGATTTGTGGTGAGGCGGTCGGCAGGTTTTTCCTTTGGGGAATTTAAAGATTCGGTAGCTAAATACGTACACGACTCCTTCGTCATCACTTCCTCCAAACACTGGAAGTACGACGTAAAGGAGTTAAATGAACTTAAGAACCAACGCAATGTCTGGGAAATATTCAGTTAGCCAGCGCCTGGCCGATTACGACATCGTGGGGCGGAACCGCAGCCTGTTCGAACGGCTGAAAACCACGCCGCAGGACCCGGTGCACCACGCGGAAGGCGATGTATACACGCATACCGAAATGGTGCTGCACGAATTGTTGCAACTGGAGGAATTCCGGAAGCTCAACGACTTCGATCAGCGGGTGCTGGTGTATACAGCCCTCTTCCACGACATTGCCAAGCCCGATACGCTCACAATCGACGATCAGGGCCGCATTACCAATCCACGGCACGCCAGCCTGGGTGCCAACGTGGCACGAAAAATTCTGGATGCTGAAAATTATCCATTCCGTTTTATTTCGGCGGTTTACTATACCATTCTGTTCCACGGCTATCCGTTCTGGACCCTGGAAAAGGAAAATCCGCTGAAAAATGTCATTCAGACCAGTTTATTGAGCAATAACCACCTGCTCTACGTGTTTGCCAAAGCTGATCTGCTGGGCCGGGTCTGTCACGACGGCGGGGAGATGGAATACAAACTGGAACTGTTCCGGGAGTTTTGTCTGGAACACGGCTGCTACGACCGGCCCAAAGTGTTCAAATCGGCCTACGACCGCTTTTACTACTTCAACGTGAACGATAGCTATCCCGACACGGAACTGTACCACGAATACAAACTGGACATTTTCATGCTTTCCGGCTTACCCGCTTCGGGCAAGGATCACTACATCCATACGCATTTCGACGCCGATACGCCCGTGATTTCCCTGGACGACATCCGGGAGGAAATGGACATTGAGCCGACGGAGAATCAGGGACGGGTGATTCAGCACGCGAAGGAAAAGAGCAAGGAATACTGCCGCCAGAAGCAGTCATTCGTTTGGAACGCCACCAACATCACGCGCAACATGCGGAGTCAGTTGATTAACACCTGGTTGCCTTATCACCCGAAGATTCACATCATCTTTATCTTCAAGAACATCAACCAGGCGCTGCGTGACAATACCGGGCGGGAAAAGGAATTCAAAATTCCCAACCAGAAAATTATGCATATGTTTGACAGAGTTCAGTATCCGAGCATTCTGGAATGCCACACGCTGGAGATCGTGACGCCGGAATAGCCTGCCAGTAAATCGCAGGAGTTGCAATAAGGCAGAAAGCAAACGACAGAGAAAAAAGGAGCAGAGAAAAAATTTTGTGGCAAACGTTTTTGCAAATAGGACGCTGTCAGGCACTTCCGGAAAAGATATTTTTTTAAGCCTTTTTTTATCACTTTTCAAGGAACCATCCGGCTGAGAATGTGTTTATATCTTCGGTGGCGAGTGCCTCCGGTAACTGTGCAAAAAGTCAGATAGCGTTTGTGACGCAAGGTTCTGCCGGCAGCCGGTTATTTATGTCTGGCTTTAAAGAAAGGAGGTACAAATGTCTAGTCCCAATCAAATTTTATCCAACGCTACCAATCATCTTTTAGGTGCCGGATTTTGATCGACTCAGAGGACGTTACCTTAGTTAAATGTTGATTGGCCCGTGCCGGTGGCATACCGGCGGCGTGGGTTAAAGTTTAACCGAGGATTTAAAGCACCCGATCCCGCAAACGGATTGGGTGTTTTTGCTTTATGGGCGATGCATCAAAACCGGGTGAGCAGTTCCTGCTTCCGTTGCGGCGATACCTCTACCACCGAATCGTCGGACATAATGATCTGACCGCCTTTTCCTTTCAGATATTTTTTCACTTTCTGCAAATTGATCAGGTGTGACTTGTGCACGCGCAGGAAATCAAAGTCGCCCAGCATGTCTTCGTAGAATTTCAGCGTACGACAGATGAGCGTGCGGGAGCCATTGGTCAGGTAGAAGTCGGTGAAGTTGTCGTTGGCCTGGCAACGAATGATGTCCTGCACCTGAATCACCTCAAAGCCTTCCATCTGTGGCAATACGATCTTTTGCAGTTGTTTATTGACCACCCGCAGGTTTTCCATCAGCACTTGCGTGTGGACGGAATACTGCTTTTTCTCTTTTTCCAGCCGGATTTTCTGCACGGCCTGAATCAGTTCGTCAATGTCGATGGGCTTCAGAATGTAGTAGGCGGCGCTGAAGTGAATGGCTTTGACGGCGTAGTGACTGAAGGCCGTCACGAACACCGTTTCGAAGTTGATCTCTCCTGCCCGTTCCAGCAGGTCGAAGGCATTGCCGTAGGGCATTTCCACGTCCAGAAACAGGATGTCGGGCTGGTGCTGACGAATGGCTTCCAAACCGGTTTTTACGGAGTCGCCGAAGCCGGCTACAGTTACGTCGGGACAATACTTGGAAATGTAGTTGGCCAGGGCAGCCCGGCTGGCCAGTTCATCATCCACAATGACGGCTTTCAGAATCATACGGCGATTTCTTGGATCAGGAGCGGAATACGGATGAGTACGCGGGTACCGCTTTCGTCGGCGGGCACCCGATCTTCGATGGTGACTGACAGCCGGGTACGGTGAATTTCGTTGAGGATGCGAAGGCGGTTTTCGATGTTGCGCAGACCGGTAGAGACGTTTTCCCGCTGGTTGGCCGTCTTGAGCGCCTGCGATTTACGCCGACCGATGCCGTCGTCTTCCACGCTCACCAGCAAATGATCATTTTCCCGGCCTACTTTCACCGATAAAAAACCCTTGCCTTCCTTGTAGCGCAGCCCGTGCCAGACCGCATTTTCGATGTACGGCTGAATCAGCATGGGGGGAATCTGGGTGGCGTCGGTATCCAGAGCGGAATCGACTTCAAACGTGTAATCGAATTTTTCGCGGAAGCGGAAGTGTTCCAGGCTCAGGTACAGTTCCAGAATACGCAGTTCGGTAGACAGCGGCACGAAGTCGTGCTGGGAATTTTCCATCACCGCCCGCATCAACCGCGAAAACTCCGACAGGTATTTGTTGGCCGAACGTTCGTCGTTCTGCGAAATAAAACTGTTGACCGAATTGAGCGCATTGAAAATAAAGTGCGGATTCATCTGGCTGCGCAGCGATTTGAGTGCCAGCAATTGATTGGCAATTCGTCGTTTCTGCGCGCTTTTGTACAACAGATACGAAGCCACGAACACCAGCGCCAGGCCCAGGAGCAATCCGTAGATCAGCAAGCGTTGCTGTTGCTGCTCCCGCCTCAGCAGTTCGATGGTCTTGGCGTTCAACTGTCGGTCCTTTTCCAGCGATTCAATCTGTTTTTGTCTTTCGGCCAGCTCCTCACTGAACCGGAGCAAACCCGAAAACTCCTTTTCCTTCTGCTTATACTGTTCGTCGACCGTGGCTACGTACAGTTTGTACTGGGCCAGGGCCTGACTGACGTTGTTTAGTTGCCCATAGGCTTCCGACAGTGCCCGATACGCTTCTCCCTTTTTATCCAGTTGCTTTAATTCGGTGGATAAGGCCAGGCTTTTGCGGAGAAAAGGAAGGGCGGCGGAAGCCTGTTGCTGTTCCAGGTATAGACGGGCCACTTCCAGGTATTCATCGTTGAGCGCCACCCGGTTGTTCGACTTCAGGTTGATGGCAATGGATTGCTGCCGCAGGGCCAGTTCCTGGTCGTAGCGTTTTTCAAGGCGCAACACCTTGCCGATGTTTTCATTGGACTTTACCAGACTGTTGTCGTCCAATTCGCTGGCCAGGCTTTGTGACCGGGAATAGTAATCGAGGGCCTGCTGCGATTTCTCCTGCTTCAGGTACACGTCGCCGATGCTGTTGCTGGCATCCATCACGCCTTTGGGGTTGCCCCGCTTTTCTTCCAATTGCAACACTTCCTGGTAGTTTTTCAGCGCCAGCTCTTCCTTGCCCTGCTTGCCGTATATCCGGGCAATCGCGGTCTTGGCCAATACCAGGTCCTCCGCCCGCGACGAGGCCGTTGCTTCCTGCTGCACTTCCGTCCACATGGCCAGGGCAGGGGCTTGTTCTCCGTTGGCTTCCAGGGCTGCCGCCAGTTTTTTCTTTACTTCATAAGCCAGCCCCTTCTCTCCCAGCGTCTGGAAACCGTCCAGTGCTTTCCGATAACTCTCCACGGCTTTGGCGTACAAACCCTGCTGCTGGTTGATGTTGCCCAACGTCTGGTAGCTCTGTGCCTCTCCCAGCGCGTCGTTTTCGTTGATGCTCATCGCCAGGGCTTCGGCCACGTAGTCCAACGCTTTCTGAGGCTGCTGGCTACTGGCGGCTTCCGCTTGTTTCAACAGCGGCATTACGGCATTGCCCCGCTTCAATGAACCCAACTTCGATACCTTGGCATCCTGCTTAGGGGGAGCCGCATTTTTAGTCGGTTCCTGCGCCAGCAGTCGGGGGCTGTAGCCTAACAGTCCGATGAGCAAAAACAAGTGGCTGAGGGTGAGTTTCATTGCGATAAAAGTACGCATTCTACCGAAATCCCGGAACGGTGCTCCACGCAGCCAGTGTAATAAAATTTCCCTCATTTATCCACCCCGTTGCCTCAGTAGGAAGGTCCTTTCACGAAGTCTGTCTTTTCCGGCATGGCACGTACGCATACTTTCGGTCTATGTTCCACCTCAACATTGATCGTATGCTACCTGTCTCATTGCAAAAAGCTTCGGTGCTCATATTGGTTTTTCTTTTTTTCGGTTTCGCTCCGGCACCGCTTTCTCTACCGGCAAAAGGCCCTGCTTCGGTGCAGAGTGCCAAAAGAATCAAGATTGCGCTGCTGCTGGACACCAGCAACAGCATGGACGGCCTCATCGACCAGGCCAAGGCACAACTCTGGACCATCGTAGAAGAACTGGCCAAGGCCAAATGCGAAGGTCAGAAACCGCAGGTGCAAATTGCGCTCTACGAATACGGCAACGACCGGCTCTCTGCCCGCAACGGGCACATCCGCATGGTCACGCCCCTCACCGACGACCTGGACAAGCTGTCGGCTGACCTGTTTTCCCTCACGACCAACGGCGGCAGCGAATACTGCGGCTACGTGATCCAGACGGCTTGCAACCAACTGGAATGGTCTACCAATGGCGACGACTTCCAGGTCATCTTCATCGCCGGGAACGAGCCTTTTACGCAGGGAAGCGTCAACTACCGGGAAGCCTGCGCGTTGGCAAAAAGAAAGCACATTGTGGTCAACACGATTTACTGCGGTCCCTTCGAAGAAGGCGTGAGCACTTCGTGGAAAACCGGTGCCGACCTGGGCGGCGGCAGCTACATGAGCATCGAACAGGACCGCAAGACGGTGTTCATTCCCTCTCCCTACGACGACCGGATCACCGAACTGAATACGAAGCTTAATGATACCTACATTGAATACGGACGGCTGGGAAAGGAGAAGAAGCTGAACCAATCGGCGCAGGACAACAACGCGCAGAAGTACGGGAGCGAAAATATGGTGAAAAGAGCGGCGGCGAAAAGCTCCCACGTCTACAAAAATTCCACCTGGGACCTGGTAGACGCTTCCGAAGAAAAGGAATTTGACCTGAGCAAAGTAGCCAAAGAAGAACTGCCCGAACCGATGAAAACGATGACTGACGAACAGAAGAAGCAGTACGTTGCCCGCAAAAAAGCCGAACGGGAGCAAATCAAGGCCGAAATCGGGAAGCTAAACCAGCAGCGCGAACAGTACGTAGCCAGCAAAAGCAAGCAGAACGCCGACGATAAAATGCTGGACAAAGCCATGCTGCAATCCATCCGCAAGCAGGCGGCAGAGAAGAAGCTGAGTTTCTGATTCTACTTTTTCAGGTGAGATCAGTGTCATTCCGACGTGAGGAGGAATCTCTTTTGAGACGCACGTTTAAAGGGATTTCTCCTTCGTCTAGGCGACCCCGTCGGAATGACAATTAAAATATAAATAAGAAAAAATTGAAAATAATTGATAAAATTCGCTCTAATAAAGTAGTATAGCCCCTATTCCAATCCGTCAGGTTTCGGAAACTGACCGATTGAATCACCCAACTCTTTCCTGTGGCCTGCGCCAGGACCTTACTCTCTCACAAGGTGATGACCACGTTGCCCGTCTTTTCTCCCGTTTCTACGTACCGGTACGCATTGGCAATGGCTGCCAGTGGATATTTCCGGTCAATTACCGCTTTGAACTTCCCTTCCTCAATCAATTTTTTGATGAGCAACACACTCCGGCGACAGTCCGAAGGAACGGGGAATACCACTTTTTTGCCGCCGGTGATTGGTGTAATCATCGCCAGGAAGGGATTCTGCACCATCGGTCCTAATTCCGATGAGATGTATACGCCTCCGGGTTCCAGCAGGGGTTTGCACTTCGCAAAGGTGCTTTTGCCGACGGCATCAAAAACGAAATGGTAGGTACCGGGCATTTTCGTGAAGTCCTCCTTCGTATAGTCGATGACCTGGTCCGCCCCGATGGATTTTACCAATTCGGTGTTTTTGGTTCTGCAAACGGCCGTTACGTGGGCTCCGTAATACTTCAGCAGTTGAACGGCCGCCGAACCAATGGCACCGGTGGCCCCGTTGACCAGTACGCGCTGCCCGGGTTGCAGGTCTACTTTGTTGATGAAATTGTAAGCGTAATGCGCGCCTTCCAAACTGGCTGCCGCTTCCTCATAGCTGATATGATCCGGTAGGATGGCGATCGCTTTCTCTTCCGATAACGTCATATAAGCAGCGTGGGAGCTCACGCCGCTGTCATCGAATCCGAATACCCGATCCCCGACTTTGAACGACCCGACGTCTTTCCCTACTGCTTCGACCTGTCCCGCAAAATCGGTTCCCAGAATCGGGTTTTTCGGTTTGAGCAAGCCAGTGAAAAACCGCATAATAAACGGTTTGGCCCGCAGCATGGCGCAATCCGTCCGGTTTACAGTGGCCGCACACACCCTAATCAGTACTTCCTTGTCTTTGGGAATGGGTTTGGCCACTTCTTTGATCTGAAGGACATCCGGTGACCCGTAGGTTTCGTAGACCGCTGCTTTCATCCTATTCCTGATTTTTCGATTTGCCGAAAGTGAAGAATTGCCATTCCAAAGCAAACCGAATTCGGACGAACGGTATTCTCCTCACCTATTCAGGCCGGAGCGGATTTGCTGTGCAGGGCCGCAATGCTTCCATTGGGTAGGCGGGAATCACTGAAAAAAGACGGCGCTTTCTATTTTTCACCTCCCTTGTTTTTATTAGGGCTTACGCGGGGCGCCCCACGCAAAATACCCCTAAATCCCCTAAAGGGGACTTTGAAAACGTCTTTTTAGCCCCCCTTTAGGGGGTTGGGGGTTCAAAATTGTTTGGGACGCCCCGCGTAAGTCTTATTTATTTAGAAGCAATCGGGGCTTTCCGGAGCCTGCCCCAGGCAATAAACACGGCCAGCAGAGCAAAAAACACATTGACCCCAATGACCGATGCCTCCCCCCGGGCGATATGAAAAATACCAGCCCCAACCATCAACGCTACGGCTCCCAGCGCTGCCGTGGGAGTCAGGGTGGGTTTGATGCGGAACAGGGCAGGCAGCAGCAAGCCCATTGCCACCAGGACATCCAATATCCCGGTAAAGGTGACCAGCGCCGCCGGGACCTGACCGGCCCAGGGCCACATAGCAGCCAATTTGTCAATGGGCTGGAATAGTTTCATCAGGCCACCGAACAGAAAACCGGCGGCCAGTACTACCTGCGCGACCCAGAGGACAATGCGCAGGATTTTTGAGGAGTTACGTGGGCTTTTCATGGTATCGTCATTTTTATGATTTGCCCAAAAGTAGCTACCTTCGCTATCCGAATGATAGTACTATTCCGCCGGATAGCGCTTTCCAATCGGATAGTAACCAATCACTAAACAGCAAGCCTATGTTAACCCGAGAAGGGTGCCCGGAAAGTGTACTGGCCATCAAAGATGCCTTGGAAGCCCTGGAAGGCCGGTGGAAACTGCTGATCATGTTTTCCCTTTCCACCGGCAACAAACGCTTTAAACAAATCGCCCGGGAGGTGAGTGGGATTACGGACAAAATGCTGTCTAAAGAGCTGAAATTACTGGAAACGAACCGCCTGGTGAAAAGAGAAGTCTACGATACGTTTCCACCCACGGTGGAGTATTCCATCACCGAGCACGGCAGATCGCTGGAGAGGCTACTGAATGAACTATATGCCTGGGGCTTACAACACCGGAAAGTAGTCATCGGGAAGTAATGATGCGTTTGAGATTTGGGGTAGGGACGCTTGGCTGTTTCGGTCGTCTAATTCGTTTTTGTCAGTTTAGCCATTGCTCTTACCGGGAAGGTACCGACCCCTTTGAATTTGGGAGGAATGGCACTAAACGTAAAACCGTCCTGGGGTAATACATTCAGGTTGCGAAGGTGTTCGACTATCAATATGCCGGCTCCTAAAAGGGTCGTATGCACAGGCCTTGTTTTTCCAAGGGTATTATCAATATTGTGAGAATCAATGCCAACTAATTTTACACTACAGTCTCTCAGATACTTTGCGGCTCCTTCAGTCAGATAAGGATGGTTTTCGTAATACTTTTCGGTGTTCCAGTTACTATCCCAACCGGTATGAATTAAAACCGCTCTGTTTCTGATTTCGTGGTTTTTTACGTGTTCTTCCGTGATCTCTAACGTTTCTGAAAACGGAACCCGAATTACAATGGCATCAAGGTCCGTAAAGCATTCCAGACCCACTTCTGAAAGGTCTTTACCATCCGCAAATCGATGAAAGGGGCAGTCCAGGTAAGTGCCCGTGTTGGTAACCATTTCGATCTTACCAATCTGAAATTCAGTCCCTGCTTCGTAAAACTGCCTGGAATTTTCTCTGCTTAAATAGTCGCAGACAATGGGTGCCGGCAAACCTTTGTAAGTAACCAGTCCGTGTTCGATGGTATGGCTCAGATCAATGAATGCGTCTTTTTCTACTTTTCCGTTGATGGGTTTTCTTTTGTGGGGCTCCGTCAGTATTTCTTTGTTCAGGATTTTCGTTTGACCAACCATTAAAAGCCGTAAATCCGCTACAATGTAGTCGGCCAGCTCTTTATCGGAAATATCTGCTCCGGCTATGTCAAGGCGAAAGTCTTCCCCTTTTATACTTCCGCCATTGGTGAAATAAATTTCAAAGTCAAATTTTACTCTTTTATCCATTTTCATTCTATCAAGACCGTTTTTCTATTTGCGTTGTTTTGTGCTGAACAATGGTCCACGTCACCAGCACCAAGGCGATCAACTCTACAATGGTTCGCATCATATGATACGACCACCATTTGTCACGCAAGGTAGTCCAGTTGGCGGGTATTGCATTCGCTTCCCATTTAAGCATTTCAGTTTGAATGGGGACGTTTCCAAACCGTGTTATGAGCATGCAGGAAATAAAAAAAGCGGCAGCGACCAGCAAGGTAACAAAAACGGTTCTGTTTTTTCGTTGCAGAAACGCTGATGATAAAGTAACGATCGTTGCAAGGACAACCAGGGAAATCATAAGGGTATTCAGCGAACTAATCAAATTCTGCTGTTGCTCCAGGTAGGTGGAAGCCGAATAGTTCTGTGGATTGAAACCCAACCAGATTCCAAAACTGGTCCCTGCCAGTAAAGCGGCAAGGATGATGTTGAAAAATTGTACCAGTGAGAGCTTCATATTGTTCATTTTTATAGGTTCGTTCTTAGTACTGCACCAAAGTAGTGCGTAGCCCGATACGGCCAAGGTTGGGTTACAACGCTTAGCACGCTGTTAAAAAACTAAGTTACTGATACTTGATGGTAGCGGTTCATTCGGAGGTGAGAACTTTTCCCGAACGTTTTGTCACTTTTTGCTTACCCAAAAAGTAACCAAAAAAGGCACTTTGCCCAATGCTTCCTCGCTCAAGGCTTGCGCGCCCCTCGCTGGGCAAAGAGGCCGGCCCGCCTTAATGGACAATTGCTTAGTTAAACCAACTTACTTTACAGTCTACTTAGTACACTGTAAAGTAAGTTGGTTTCGATCTGCATCTAACCGTCAAGGCGGGTTGGCTGCCTGTCCAGCGAGGGGCGCGTAGGTTTTGCGCGCTGTAGCATTGGACAGGCTTGACTTTTTGGTTACTTTTTTGTCAAGAAAAAAGTGACAAAACGCTCGGGAAGAGTCAAAAACACTGAATGCGACTCCTCCCTCAATTGAAAGAAACCCTCTTAACAGTATACTTAGTACGCTGTTAAGAGGGTTTGTTACTGATATTTACTTCTCATGGTAGCATCACCTCCCATACAAGACCAGAAAACCAGCGTTTGTTCGTCTAGTATTCTTCCTTTAACAATTGGCCGATAAGTACCGGATTTACCCAAGTTCATCATGCCGGTAGTGGGTGCGCAAGGCGGCGGTTCTTACGAAGAGGGAGGGATAATCAACTACGAAGCCGGCGTCGTCTACCTTGATGATGGCTTCAAAATCATTGGGCACATTTTCGTAGTGGTATTCCGTAGCCGAAAGGCGGGTATATTTCTGCCGTACCGGCCTGACTTCCCCTTCTAAAAGATCACAGTAAATCACCCGGATTTCCTGCGACTGGTTTTGCTTCAAACGAAGCCGTCGGATCGGTAAGGTATTGGTAAACGGGGTCACAGGAATGTCCACGTCCAGACACCCTTGAAAGGAAGCCGCCTTTTCGTGGGTACCGGTCCAGTTCCCTTTTCCATCACTTTCCAGCCGGATCGACTGCATCTGGTCACTGTGCCGGCTATTGATTTCTAAAAGTACGGTTTCCCAATGCTGATTGGTTTTGATCCGGTACGTTACCTGGTAAATCTTTTCCCCGTACTTCCCAACGATGGTGGAAGTGATTACTGCACCGGCAGGCGTTTCGTTCACCAGACAGTTTTCTAACGAGTCGTATTCACGCCCCCTCCAAAGTAGATTCGTCTGCATACGTGCGTTGTCCAATTACCTTTAACGGTGCTGGCCTGGCAATGGGACGAATGTTTAGCCCCTAAACCGGGCTGCCGGGGCGATTCATTCAAATTACTTCGGCTGAATTTTACACAAATGTTCTATAGAAACGCCAACTATGAGATTTTACAAAGTACAATTAACTGATTTATAATATTTAAAACAAAATGCTCAACAACAATTAAAGAAAAAAGAGCGCTGGCTTCTTTGCCCAGCGAGGGTGCGATGGCTTTGAGCGAGGAAGCATTGGGCAAAGTGCCTTTTTTGCGGTTCCCCCGGTACGCCGGAGCGGCCGGGATTACTTTTTGGGCAAGCAAAAAGTAACAAACGCTTATTCAGAGTGAATGGTTGGTGTTTTAAATCCCATAGTTCGCGTCATAGAAGCACTTGACCCATTATGGCAACCAACCGATGTGAATGGTCATTTTTATTGTATCCAACCTACGGCTCTTCTCCACGCATCCATTTCCGCTTTCCTTTTTTCAAAATCTTTTGGCGGCAATTGGTTCTCCCTTTGCGCCTGTCTTCTGATCATCGCCGTCTGTTCCTCCAGCGTATTCAGCCAGATCGACTTACGCCTTTGGTTGACCAGGGACAGGTCGTCGAATGGATTGGCACTGAGTGCTCCGTTCTTATCCCAATCGAATTGCGTTCCGTACCGCTGCGGCTTTCCTTCCAGCACCGCGATCCGGTCAGTCAGGTAAGCCAATTCTTTGGGATCTGCTTTCTTTTCAACCACTGCCTTTTCCAATAGTTGCTCACACTTTTTCATAAAGGTGGGTTGCCCAATTGAATGCTGGATGACCAACCAGGTGGCCTGGCTGGCTTCTTCACCTACTTTGTCAATGGTCGGGTAGCCGATGGTATTAATGATCTCATCTAATGCCTCCGCATTCCGGTTGTGCAGTTGCGCCATCTCTTTGTGATAGCCTTCTCCCAACTGCCCGTTTTGAACCAACCGGTCCCTTAGTTCCAGGTCCGCCCGGCACAGGTCGATGATGGTTTGAGCAATGCGGGTATAGTGCATGCGGCGCTGGGGGTTGGTTCGATGGGAGGAGAGGAAATGATAGGATGGCAAAAGAGGAGAGACTGAAAGTTCAAAAGGGCGGCTAACCGAGGGGAATTACGGAAGGTAGGTGATGACGTCCAGGCCTGAGCAAAACGCAGTTAACTTCTATTAGTCTCAAAAATGAGTACGCTTCCTATTGGTACTTGCTTTTGTCTTGTCATTTTTCTGTTGTCCTAACGTAGAAGCGCTTTGTGAAGGTGGGGAATTATTGTTTCTGTCGCTTCACTTCAGCACTACTGTTGATTATTATTTCATAAATGACATTTAGTACTTCAGTTCCACTTACAAAGCGCCTGTTAGCGGCTGGCATTTACTCAAATTTTACAAACTCTTTCTTTAATATCTTTTTAACTCCATCCGAAAAGGTAATTTCAATCCTTCCATCTTCATTCAATAGCGACAGAAAATCATTGAACTTACACGGGTCCTTTCTAAGGGCGTCGGCAGATAAGTAGTTGACTTTTGCCATCTCTTTTGAGAAGACATTTGAATCGTCCAAATATGATGATGGATAGTATTCCGATGCAAACAATGCCATTCCATTGTACCTCGGCTTAATGCCGTAATTGTAAAGTAGCGGGTTTTCTTTTTTGCTGTAGCTCTTTCGAGTGTATAAAAAGTAAGACGAATCATGAGAATTTATTATAAGGTTGAATCTAGTTAGAAAAGCCATGCCAATAAATGATACTGGCATATCCCATCCGGATAAAACTATTTCATTTAACCTTAAATCGTTACCTATTACAACATCATTTAATAGATAATCATTGAACTTACCTATTGTCAGCATCTTACCATTTTGTGCATCTTGGGCTACGACTAAAGCTTTCTTCGAAGATTTGATGAATTGCGATGTTGACAATTCTTTAATATTCATTGTTAGGTCACCCCAATATCCAAAATCTATTATAAAATCGAAAGGCTTTCCATTTATAGATAGAGTAGCTATTGGATTACTTTTATGATATTTGACTTTACAAAGAGTTCCTTGTGCCGGAAATGGGCTTTTCGAAATTTCAATAACTCTTTCATCAAAATTTATTCTCCAGTTTAAAACATTGATAATGTTTGCCCCTAAAAACCCTTTGACACCTTTACATACTAGATTGAAAGGCAAAGCAGTTGAGAGTACCTTTACATTATCAAATTCAAAAGACTCTAAACTGAATCCGCTTAATGAATAGACTGGCGTTTTGTTTTTTGTCCCATCCGTTTGAGTTACTGCATCATCTGAGATCTGCTTTAACCCAAGCTGTTTTATCGTTTCAGGGCTTTGTTGTATGACTCTCACGGAAGCAATTTGTTGCCCTGCCTCTGCTTCTAATTAAGCCAGTTTGACTGCTATTGGCGTAGCTATCTGAATGAAGCGATTCAATATGGCTACCTTCACGGCGGC